>ERZ777305.134-NODE-134-length-118397-cov-7.202489_pt1 | contig 118397 bp, 98 predicted proteins | sample MGYA00374965_ERZ777305 | MGnify/ENA primary metagenome ERZ777305 (study PRJEB29328, sample SAMD00013331) | mouse gut metagenome | study: EMG produced TPA metagenomics assembly of the Metagenome analysis of fecal microbiota from mouse which was promoted... | reverse complement strand
TCGCTTGAAATTTAGCTGCTTAACAGCATAATTTCAATTTTTGTCATGTACTAAACCAGTCCATACAATTACTTCTTACTTTTCTTTATAATATTGGACCACTTCAAACAAATCACCCTTGGGCAACTCTTTGATATTGGAAACACACTGTCCATTAGCAAGCTTCTCAAGATTTCGCATTGTGCGAATTCCATCCTTTTCGCTTAACCCAAGGAATTTATTTATGGCCTTTGTATTGTTAAGGTCATTAATAGGTAAAAGGAATGCTGTCTCACACTCCTGCGAGAAATCAAAATTTCCCTGATTATATTCCGAGATACCCTGAGATAGTAGAACAATGGATACACCATAGGATCGGATTTTTCTTAATAAAACCTCCAGTATTTCCAAAGATTTCTTTTCGCGGAAAAGATCATGGGCTTCATCAATCATGAGTACATAGCGCATACTTCTGTTACCGTCAACAACCTCAGTTCCCCCCATATTAGTAAATACATTGAAAATGTAATTAATAATGAGGAATATCGAAGTAAACCGCACGGTACTATCCAGTTCCCCGGAAAGAGAGAAATAATAGTTGTTATTAAGGAATATGCTTGGGTCATTAACTTTTGACGCAAAAAGCTCATACTCGCTCAGTCTTTCCATAATTTCTGTAAGTGTGTCGCGAGTGTCACCTACTGCATCAATAACTAAATCGTAAATTTCCTTTAATGAAGGATGTTTGCCATCTTTATGATTTATAAACGCCTCTCTTGTTGCGTCCTTTAAGGTTTGCTGTTGCTTCTTGCCAATATTGGAGTATTTAGCAATAATGTCCACAAATTTGTTTATTCCTACTAATTTGTTCTTTTCATTAACATTGTCAATGAAAGAAACCGGATTTAAAGGGAAGGGAGTATGTGGAGCACTGATACACTCGGTATGGGTTTCAGTAAAGAAGTCTTGCATTTTAACCTTATCATCTTCACTTAGCCCTTTAAAATCAAGAAATAAAAAATTCACTTGTCCCTGAGTCTGCTTATGAAGCTGACGAAGGAACTCCAATGCGAACTGAGTTTTACCAGAACCCGATTTCCCCGCCACAGCTATATGCTGGTTGTTATATCTAGTAGAGTCATTTAAGCAACAATGAATATCCTCTCGAGTGGAAAGATTATAGCCAACCTTAATATTGATTGGACCAGAGAAAACACTTTTAGATATATGCTGATTCCTATTTTCAACAGAATCAAAACTTTCAGGTGCATCTTCAAGCGCATCAACTCCTTTGCTGAAATACTCAGTAAGAAAATCGAAGAATGTATATTGAGGATTATGTTCGAAAAGATAGTTTATCTTTTCGAGACCATGATCAATGTGCAATTTTATATATTTAGGAATTTGGTCATCATTTTTAGTGATCCCGTATGCCTGACAAACCAGTGCAATGAAAAAATCACGATACTGTCCATCGAATAAGATATGATCCTTATATTCCTTCCCTTGAGAGTCATAAGATGAGAATTCCTGCGGAGTGAATCGTTTCCCAGTCGACAATGAATAACCTAATGCGATACGAGCTATCACATTTTCTTTTGTTCCGCCAGGAAGTTTTCTTGTCAACTGAGTTACGACGGCTTGATTTTCTCCAGATGTCTTTATATTAATTTGCATATTCTATACTGTTATATTCTTCGAAAAGATTTTCAGGTTTAACTTCGACAAAGTGGGATCCTCCTTTTTCATTGCTGATTAAATAAGATTTACTTACAATCGGTCGGATATAACGATACTCTTCCTCGGTCAATTCTTTTTTGAGTAGAGGAAAAAGAATAACTTGTTTAGAAACTGAAGGATAGAACTTTGTTAACACATTCTTTGTATGCTGTGGATCAAATTTCTGCATAGGACTGTCTATGAAGACGGGGAACTCTATCTCTGTTTCATCTACCAATGCACTTAATAAGGCGGACGCAAACATCTGACGCTCACCCATTGAAAGAATACTATTATCAATCTTTCTATCATCATAGCCGAACAAGCTAATGTCAACGTCATCGCCGTTACCATTAATGTCGACAATAACTTTCTTTACAAGATTGGTCTTGTGTAAATATGATTGAAGCTTTGTTTCTAGCTTTTTGGCTAAAGCTTTTTTCTTCTCGTCCTTAAAGCGAATAAGAAATTTCTGAATTTTATGGATTAAACGTGTCGCTTCATTATCTACAGCACGGTTTTGGTCAGAAACCTCAATTTTCTTAGAAAGAATCTCCTTATGTTTTTTGTGTGCAACCACTTGCTCTTTGAGAGATTCGATTTCTTGTTGTTTCTTTCCTATTTCTTCACCGGTGGCATCTATTTCACGGTCAAGTTTCTCTTTGCGTGATCTTAGATTTTGAACATAATCACTTTCAGCTTTTTTCTCAGCTTCACGGATGTTTTTTTCAATCGTAAAGAGCTCTGCTTTCAGTTTAGTGTACTTATTAAATAAAGTTTCAAATGAGGATTTACTGTTCTTAATCTTCATAACTAAGCGTGTAAATTCCTCAGCCTGTCCTTGACTGAAATCATGCAAAGTGCTAAAATGCTCGAATTTGCTATCATCCAAATCATTATAGAAATGTCTCTTTATTAATTTCCGAATCTGGTTTTCATAAAAATCTCGAGTTCTTAAATCAATTCGGAAATCTAGATTCTTCTTGGCTTCTTCAATATCACCAAGTATCACATCGGTTTTATCATTAACACCTTCAAGCTGAAGTATATTCTGCTTGTATGCCTTTTCGGTCTCTAGTTGAGATAGAAGTTCAGCCAAAAGACCTCCTGAAAGTCCGAATGGTATGAGACTATAGAAATCTTTAAGACCTTCTTCTGTGTCTTTTAGGGTTGTATATAGTTCGTTCTTGCGATTATTTAATCGCTCTAACTCATCGACCGACATCAAATCGCCCTCACGGATTAATTTTGACTGAAGCTCGGCAGAGTCATGACGTTTAATTACTCGATCATCTTCTAAGTTTGTAATTTCATCATTCAAGGTTTCGATATTCTCCTCCTTGATTTTTATTGCGCTGATTAAACCATCAAACTCAAGTTTTTCATGTGGCTTAGCAGATGCCTTTCTATAATCATCCTGAATTCTAATTAATTCAGATTTTAGGTCTTCGTATTTCTGTATGCCCAGTACCTGAGAATATGCAAGGCTCAAATCTTTCCTTTGTTCGGGAGTATTGATTTGTGCAAATGACACAATCTTTTCTGCATCAAAGAAGAAGAATTTTGCAATCTCAATAGGAAGAATATAATCGCGAATGAATATTTCTTCTTCCTTAGCGATTTCTTCCCTTGTGCCAGTAAATAAATCACTTTTCCGGCCATCAATTAAGATTTCTAACTCATCATCATAATTAGTCGCACTATCATATGAACGAACTATAGTAATTTCTGTGCAAGGTGTGTCTGGAATCTCAACATCAGTGAACGTAACAGCTACAGAAAATCTTGTTTCACCGTCTTTATGTGCCTCAAAATTGAGACTGTTACCGATGTATTTACTATAGCCGCCCTTTTCATCGATTTCTTTGCGATATAGTTCATCAACCTTCCCCATATTCTTGCCATAAAGACACCACACAAGCGACATGAGAAAAGTAGTCTTACCGAAACCATTATCACCACTAACGATAATCAGGTTTCGGTCTCCATTAGGGGAAAGATCGATTTTATTCTTTCCTTTATATATACGGAAGTTATTTAGTTCGATTTCCCGGATAGTCATGATTTCTTCTTTGTTTTTATAAATTCTTCTAAGCGAGATTCTATTTCAGTTTTTAAGCCACGACGCCTCTGCATCAGCGATTTGCTTTTTTGGAGCATCAGAAGTTGTTCGATCAATTCGCCTTCTTCGATATTCTCTTTGCAAATTTCTCGCATTAAATCTGCTTCCAACTTGTTTTTTATCTTGCCATCTTCCATAGCTAATGTGGAATTATAGATTTTATTATATATTTCTGATACCTGATGCCCGAAATTGAAATCTCTATACCAATTTACTTGAATAGCAATCAATTCTTGATCGGTAATTAGTTTGATTTTAGGGTTATGTTGTTGTAATTCACATTGAACCTTTAATAAGCCCTCCAGCATTTGTGCTCTATACTTAAAAGTATATGGGCCCATATCATTGACGGCTTTTTTTCCATCACGACGCAACGGGAATCGATTTTCTATAACATTACGCTCTTGATCTAATTTTAACCTAAAATCGTAAAGTGGTTGCATCCACTCATGTCCATTTTTAATTAGAGAGCGCATAGATTTATCATCTTTAATGACGGTACATGTCCAGCATCCAAAACGGCTTTGACCGCAAGAACCATGGCTCTTATCTGTAACTACCGTTGGACATTCGTAGTCATCTGCACTCGCATCAAGATATATATTAAATAATATTTTATTATCAAATCCCCACGGAGAGGGTATAGCGTTTATTATATACCATACCTCTTCCAAGAGCAATTCTTTGATTGGCGCATATACGTAAGTATTGGCTAAAAGCGTATGTTTTGTTAAACGCTTCCCATGAATTTCATGTTTCTTTATTGAACGAGCGCGTGTTGCACTTTCAGACTTTCTTGTACCAATTAATATAATTGCTTCGCCACACTCATCTACCTGCTCAGTAATAAAACGAGCTGTTGGCTTAATTTTCATTTTTTCGGTACACCATCTAAAGGCAGTATTAGGCACGGGGTAACCTTTTCCGATGACGTTAACCCAAAAAGAATCTTCGAGTCTAGGTGTAGTTTTTCTTACAAAAATTGGGAGGTTTTCTTCTCTAGCTTTTATCTCAATTTGATCTAATACATCGTCAACATAGTTCGCAATAATTGGATTCTCTACCATTGTATCATTGCAAACTACATAAATTGGACGTCTTAATTGGAACGGACATGGCAAATCTTTTAGCTTTTGCAGAGCAATCCAAACCAGCATAAGTAACACAGTGGAATCTTTACCACCGCTGAATCCAATAATCCATGGCCGGTTAGATTGATCAGCATAAGCATACTGATCTAAAATCTCATCAATGATATATTCAATACGTTTATTTTTCATGTCTAATTAGACTTTCAATCATTTGTGAGATTTTCAATATATTGTTTGTTGACTAAATCAGAAAGTTCCACATTTAATAGATGTGATATTTTAATCAAAGTTTCTAAATCTGGTTGAGAAGAATTAGTACACCATTTAGAAACGGTTGAGGGATTAACGTTTAGTTGCTCACATAACCATTTATTTGTTTTTTTCTTCTCAACTAACACTACTTTTAGTCGATTAATATCTGTTTCCATTAAATCAAATTTGTTGTTCAACTGCAAAATTATTGAAAATATTTCACATAACAATAAAATATGCTGAGAAACATATCGAAAACGCTCCGACTTTGACGAGGGTGGTGTTCTTTGCCGGGCAAAGCGACTTCATCGATAAGTCGGGTCGTCGGGGAGTGTTAGGGATTAGTAGAGGCGGATGCAGGTTACATCGGTGGGCTGGACGGTCGCAGGATGGTCGAATTTGTCCTTGGAGAAGCCGATGGTAGAATTGCTGGATGCGGTGAGTTGTGCCGAGTTCTTTGAGGAACAGGATGAACTTACTCAGTTCTTCAATGATCCAGTTCTCATCTTTGATTGAGGTGACAGTGACAAGCATCAGCACGTTGTCAGGGAGGTTGTAGAGGCCGTCAGACTACGTGAGGATGACGAGCGAAGGTGCCGCGTCTTTCTAGAAGAGGCTTGCGCCGTTGGCGTACAACTCCTGATAGCAGAATTTGTCTGTCGGAGAGCCGTAGTTTTCGACGAGATATTTCTCGATGTCGGCGAAGGTTGTCCAGAGACGAGGGGCGCTTACGACTGAAAGGTCGGTAGGCGGCTCCGCGTTGGGAATCACTGTAGTGGCCGGTGTAGACTTGCGGCCGAAGATGGATTTCATACGGGAGAGGAATTGGTTGAGGTTGTTAAGTGTGTTGCGGTCAGTCTTGATGGCTTTGCCACCGCGCACCGGGCTTTGCCCGACATGCGCTTCAAGCTGACTCGCGAATGCTTTGCATTTCATCGGCTAGTGGAATTTTTGTTGGTGGTTTTTGAATTGAGTTCTTGGATTTTTTCTTCGAGGCGTTGATTCTGGTCGAGGGCGCGGGCGGTTTCCTGCATACGGTCTTCGTAGGCTATCACCTCTGATTCGATTTGCTTGACGCGCTCCGTGTCACGGAACCAGCTTTCGATGCTGTCGAGCCCTTCGGATCCGACTTCACCTCGCATCAGTATGTAGTGATACTTGATGTCGGAGATGCGGGCCTTTTCGATGCGGGCTTCCTGCCAGATTGTTGTGGCTCCGAAGAACATCAGGGTGAACACTGAAATGAACAGCGAGAGATAGACCTGCCACGTTTCTTTTGCAATGCGGATGGTTTTTTCGACTTTCTGCACCGGGAGATTGGCGGTGAAAATGTCAATCTTCTCGGTGATTTCAGTCTTCAGGTCATTGACCGATGTGGTAAGATTCTCGCCGATTTAGCCTACTGCCTTGGTCTGATTTTCGATGGATGTCTGCATCTCACCGACTTTCTCAATGACGGCTGACGTTACCGATGCGCCCATATTGTTCAGGTCGTCGGTGGTGCGCGTCCGTTGACGTCCGCTTACGTCCGCAAACCTCCACCACCTTGCTGACGCTTGGGGTTAAATGAGTCGCTGTCGAACAAAATTCGTACAAAATGGTGCATAAAAACGCCTGACACTGACACTGACAGTTATCAGCATCAGGCGTTCTTGTAAGAGTTAAGTTTTATCGGTCAGTATCAGTCAATTGTTATCAATATAATGTATTGATAATAAACTAATTACTTGCCGATGCAACCTCTATAAAAAGCTAATAATAAACAAGTTAACCTCTTAATCGGTACAAATATTGGATTGCTTAACTCTTTGATTTTCAATGTATTTGATCTGCGAGAGTCTTCGGATTGGCAATCTGCTGTTTCCAAGGCTGTTGCGAGTCAAGGCTTGTATCGCTATGTTCGTGTTTCCGTCGGCAAAGATAACGATTCTCGCCGATACTGCCAAAACATTTGTATCGCTGTTATCGGATTGATTTTTCAAGTGTGTTCGCGGTAAATTTCCCAAAGATTGTCCGGGAATCCGTAGCCGCAGCAATTCACACTGTCTATCATTTTCTTGATGCGTGGGTACAACTCCACATCAAGACCATATTCGCTGATAAATTTCATTGCTTTGTTGAAATTGTTTTCAACAGCCGTGTAAAAGGGTGCGTCGTAGTCTCCGAATTGTCTTGTCAACTCACATCCTTGTTCCACATAGTAGAGCATGAGGTCGGCTGTGGCTTCTGGGGCCGGGTAGAGTTTCATAAAAGACGAAACAAGTTTGTTGCACTCGCGGAAACTCGGATCTTTCGGAGAGCCGTTCCAACTGAAAAATTGATTGCGGATAGCCTTTTTATATTTCTCCAGTTCCTTTTTGACATCCGGTTCAAGATAGAATTCAAGCCACGACTTGGCTTCCTTGCTTGAACTGTATAACTCAAGCATCACATCAACGACCTGCTCTTTGGTCATTGATAGCATATGTTTCTTTAATTGGGCCTTTGACATGGATTCTTCAAGTATGATTTTACTTTAGGACAATCCATTTGCCGGTTTTGTCTGAGCCTTGTCTTGCTATGTAGCCGTTCTTTCTAAGTTCGCGTGATGCGCGGGTAATTGACGATTCTGACACACCCAATGATTTAGCCAGTTCTGAATAAGTTATGTCCGGATTGGAACGAATGGCTTCATATACTCGTTGGGAGATGAAGGATAAATTTTTTACACCGTCAACAATTATATTTACACCGTCATTTAGACCGTCATTTTCACGGTCAGGAATTTCATTATCCGGTTTTACAGTGTCATTTACACCGTCTGATTTCGCATTTGCATGGTCATCAAATCCAGAGATGCCTTCTTCGCCCTCGTGACATGGTATGCGGACGAGGAAGGAAAGGCGGTCTTCGTCGGTGACGAAAGAGGCGGCCGTGGAACCGTTCAGAGACAGTTCTCGCTGAATGGTCGGTATGCCTGTGTTGCGCCCTTCAGTAAGCGACAGTTCTTTCAGGAACTCTCCAAGGCGACGGTTGCGATAATATCGGCTGACCATGCGTCTGCCATTCTTGATGTCCTCCATGGGAATGGAACGGTCAGGGCCGGTTGCACTGGATATTGTAATCTCGTATGGTTGAACTTCAACAACGATAGGCGTGCGTGAGCGGTAATCGCGATGATAGAAGGCATTGGTTATGGCTTCTTCCAATGCTTTCTCAGGATAGTTATAGATTCGCTTGCTCGGACCGGAAGTCTGCTTTATGATATGAAGCTGAATTACCATCGTCCTGAGATAGCGCATCGTTTCCTCTATCATTTGCGGCACTGTTCCATGAATCGGAGGAACTTCCCTTATGTTACGGGGATTTTCAAACACGCCTTCAGGGAAAAGAACGATTTCGACCTGAGTATAAGGGAAGAATTTCTCAGGATTGGCGCAGAACATCATAGCCGCCACATTCTTAAGTATACGGTTCTCTCTTGGTCCGACGAACAAGTCCATCTGCTCAAGAACCTCTTCCAGATTTCTGTTGTTGAACTCAGCCGCCAGTTTGCTGCCTACCTTATTCAGATAGTCGAGCACAAGCACTCCCGAAATATCGGACAGTTTTATATCCGGATTGCCACGGTCATCAAAAGGAATACGGTTGGCCATGTCGCGCAGCTCGTCAAGAATATATCCCTTTGCCTCGATTGTCGAAGAGCCGGAGCGGATATAGCACTTCCTTAGAGCATTCTTGTTAGTCACATATTCCGGAATGTCGTAAGGCCGGTTTATGCCTGACGGGCACCATATAACAAGTATACTCTTGCCGTCAACGGTCGGTGTATCAGTGCGCGGCAAATAGAACGGATTGAGCTTGTTGTTGTAATTGATCATATCCTTTTGGATAGAATCAAGCTGCTCGGTATTAAGTCCTGATACCGGACGCTTCGCCACGCCGTTCTCCTCCTCGACACCGACAAGGATATAACCGCCACCGATATTGTCAAAATCGTTGGCAAAGCTGCAGATAGTGCGGTAAATCCTATCAGGATTCCAACCCTTCTTGAACTCAATCCGGTTGGATTCCACCTTCCTCTGCCTCAGCAGATCCTCAACATTTATCGGTAGTGCCATATATCTTCTGTTTTCAATAATATTGGTATTTCTTCCGAACTATTGTTCTATTTCAAGTTCTGGGAAAAGTGAAAGTTGAATAGCATCGGTTTGTTTTCTCTTTTTATTTTGTTTTGGATATGGAGATAATATCGCCTTTTCTGATGCTACTATTAGTCTCTTTGAACATCGGGACAATGCAACATATAAATGCCTTTCATCAGGGAATTCATGAGCATTTAGAACGATAACTGTATCACATTCTAATCCTTTTGTGAGCAACGTTGTTCCGATGTATTTACCTTTAATATTTCTGCCGATTCTGCGGACTTTATCTCGGTTGAGTTTTAGAGCCCCAGATAGGGTGATGTTTCTGTGGTCGGCATCCATTAGGATTCTTTGGATCGTATAATAAACATCTTTTCGGGCAACTTTCAGATTAAGAAGTTTGCTAATTTGCGAGAGGCCCGATGAAATGAGGGAATATGATTTTTGTGATATTAGAGAATTGATTATCTCACTTAATGCTCTATTAATGGGTTGTTTTTCTTCTTTTTTGACAGCTACCAGACTTCCGTCTGAATGGAACCAATCTACTAAAGATGAAGAAATACATGTGTTTCGTAAGAAATCTATAATTGCAGCAATCAACTCCTCTCCAGTTTTATTCTCAAAAGCATTAACTGTATTATAAAAATCTGAATCATCAATAGATTCGAGCATTCCGAGGTTATATAGATTCTTTGTGAGTTTTATCCTGGAATCCTTTTGATAAGTTTGGGGGTGTATTACAAGCAAATTGCCCTTGTATTTATCACTTAAGAAGTGTCGAAGTACTTGTATAATCTCAGGAGGCGTGTCGAATTTGGATTTGCTATGCCAATATAAATCGTTTATACGAGTTTCAATAAATTCAATATGTTTATATTGGCGCAAATCAATGTCTTGCTTATTGTCTAATAAACAACGAATTTGCAGAATTTCATCGCCTAATTCAGGGCATCCTGCATTTATCCATCGCCAAGGGGTGTTTAGTGTTTGTTGATTATCTCTGTAAACGTCAAATTCAGAACTATTAAGGTTAACAGGTATCCCGTTAAAACCAAAAATACCTTGCATTGCATCACCAAGAATGTGTATTTTTATAATCTCACCAAGTCGGCTGATTAACTGATGCTGGATTATGTCACAATCCTGGTATTCGTCAACAATCACATGCTCATATTTTGCCTCTAATACAGACCTGATTGGCTTTGCAAGTAACAAGCGATTGGCAAATTCCAGTGCTTTCCCATATTTATGGTGCATATCGGAATCATCCGGTAATCGGCTTTCAGGTATGTAAGCTGATGTTAAATTTAACGTAAAACTACAGATAGTATTGATATCATAGATGGTAGATGAAATATTTCGAGATGATATCTTTTCTTTTATGGACGCAATTCCAGCATGAGTATGTGTAAGTATAAGAATCTTCTTGTATTTGTATTCATAATGCTCCAAGCAATCCACAATTGTATGTGTCTTGCCATGGCCTGCCGGTGCTACAATCATACTTTTATCAGCAGACATAAACGAAACGATATCTACTTCTTCTCTATCCATTTTGATAAAGCTGAAATGTTTTGATGCAATCGACTTCCAGAATTTAGTTGTTCTAAATCCTCCATTACAATCAACGAAACATCATGTCCCATTCCAATCTTCTTAAACCATGGATTTTTGGGATTCCCAGATGTTTCTCTTATAGCAGACCGCAGGTCTTCAGTTTCGTCAACATACCAATTATCAGAATATTCAATTGGAGTCTTTAATTTTAACTTGATATTTTCGAATACTCCTTTGGATGTTTGATTACAACTTATTCGATAGTCGAGCAATTTTATTACTGTAGGCCAAGGGCAGTCTTTGAATATTTGTGATTCAAAGGCCATGTCGTCTTCACAATCATAAATATTTGCGCCTAACTGGCGCAAATATTCTTTTTGATTATTTACATCTGAAACATCAGAGTCACAAATCAAGCATACTCGATAGCCCAAATTCACAAGATGTTCAGTTGTCTTAACGCATTCGTTACCATTGCCATTAACTGTAACTACCCCATGAAATGATAGAGATTTATGACCTTTCGATTGTCGATATTCATTGATTCCGCGTATAAATCCATATTCAGTCGCTCCCTCGGCCACTATAATGCTTTTAGCAAATAGTGCCATAGGATGTTTTCTTACTAGACCCTGTAATTCTAAATCAATGCTCTGTAGCTCACAGCTGTTGAGAGTCTTGATATAAAGATTTGAGCAACTTAACTCCTCCACCGCATGTTGGGAGTGTGTGGTCATTATTACCTGAACCCCGTGGTTGTTCAATAAGTAGGAAGACACTTGATGAACTCGATCTGGTTCTAATCCTTGCTCAATTTCATCAATGAGAATAATTCCAGAAGGATTGGTAAGAGACAATTGTATCGCGAGGGAGAGCAAACGTTTTGACCCCTTGCCAAGTTGTCTAAGAGGTATATTATCTTGATGCAATGCAATTTTATTTTCTCTCAAAAGAAACTCTCGTTGATCAAGGGATGCTTTTACTTCACCCGTGTTTAGTCCCAGGTTAGTAGCATTATCCGAAATTGCTTTGACTACTTCTTCAAATACATCTTTGCTTTGTATTGCGTCCTCAAATCCTTTTTTTGCATTTCTGCCTAAATCTGCAATTATTTCTGCATTTAGTACATCTATTTTCCTTTCTGCCTTTTGCTTGAAAAGAGTGCTTAAAGGGGTGCCTTTCGAGAGGGTGAAATGCCTGTCATTATACTCAGATATATAGAAACAATTGAATAACTCGCGTTCAGCCGCACGTATCTGCTTTGGGGCGATATCTTCTGCTCCCACAGCCACCCATTGAGGTTCGAGATCCTTCTCCACGGTGAGCCGAATGGTTACAGCTTCCCGGCAGTTCCCATGAGTGGATGGATCGAGCATGGATGTGATAATCTTGCCCTCATATACGGCTTGCATATGGTTGCCAAACTTTCGTAGAATTTCATCAGTAAGATCAATTAAAGTAACTTCAATCTTAATTGGATTATCTACATTGCACTGAAAAAAATCCCCGTCATGAAATACAAGGGTGTGCATAGGTGTGAGTGCGTAGGAAATGGCATCAAGAATTGTTGTTTTACCGCTATCTCCCCGACCAATAATACATGTAAGACCATCATTGAAAGTATGGTCGAACTGTTTTATCCCTCGAAAATTTTCAATATGTAAATGGTATAATTGGGGCATATTGAGTTGCTTGATTAGGGATTATAGCTCATTGAGATATTGCATGAGGTCTTTAAGAGTTATTGCTCCCTCAACCTCTTTGTTCTCAAATACCATAAAGTAATGATAATTATCACCCGCCAAGTCAGCCCATTTGTTTCCCAACCATATTTTAGTTGCCGAGTCTGTATTGGCAAGGTGATCACCTTTGGTCTCTATGATTAACGTCTTCCCAGACTTCATACTTACAACGAAATCCGGATAGTGATTAATGAAACCATTGATGTGGAACTCTTTCTTTTCACGGTTGCGATGCCAGAAAAGCACATTGGGATTTTCTGCAATCGCAGCTATAGCTTTATATTCAAAATCATTGACATTTTCTTCAGCTTCATACAGTCCTTTATCTATCCCGATAAGTTCATCGCGAACCGTAATCGCATCAGGGAAATTATAATATCCCTTCAACTTTATACGCCCCGTGCTTAGCCATTGCTTGAATGTTTTGCTGTGATATTCTGCAAGAAGTTCCTCTATTTTTGCCTTAATTGCATCCCGTGTCTGATATATATTATCTACAAGATTGGCAATTTCATCGGAATCAAGATTATCAATGGCTCTTCTTATGAATTTACATATGGAAGGCTCCACGACATCATTCATTTTGATCATTCCGGCGATTTCCCTGCTGATCACGTCCTTTTTTGTAGAAGGAGATTTGTCAACATAATTTTTTCGGATAAATTCGGTCAGAGCTGAATTATTCCTCCGGACAGCATCGCCGGAATCAGCAACATCAATGGTAATTCCATCAGGTCTGACTATGGTAAAATCTATATTGGCATCTTCCGTAGAGAGGTCGAATCCCTCTGACAACATGGTTTGCTCTAACTGAATCCATTCTTCCGACGAGAATACAGAGGGTCGAGTCTTGATATAGAATACAGGTAATTTTATTTCCGATACAGCTTCTCGGTAGCGTTCATTTATAGGATAATACATTTCGGTTGGGGTTATCGAGGCAAGAGGATCAATGTCGCCGTCGTTAATAGCCTGAGTATATTCGTCGCTCAATTGTTGAGCTTGTTCCTGAAGATTTTGGATGTCGTCATTGTCTTTTATAGACTCAAGTTGATTTTTGAAATCCTCTGGATTGTCTATATTGAGATTCAGCTCGTCTGAATCATTGTCTATTACAGCTTCAATTGCTCCTTCTTGAGTAGTAAACATAGAAGGAGTATAAGGTGATATGGCAGCAGCGTGTTCCGACATAGCAACAGAAGAAGCTTCTCGGAAATCCTTACGACTGAATCCAACCTTTTGCAACGACTTGATAATTCCGTCTATCGTTTGACGAAAATCATTGCTTGATGTAAAAACATACGAGAGGTTGAGAAGCGTTATGTCATGTTGCATCGTATATGGCTGACGCAGGATTCTACCCAGTATCTGTTCTACATCAACCCGACTTGTCTTGTTAGCAAGTGTGGCCAATATATACGCAAACGGACAGTCCCAACCTTCTTTTAAGGCATTTACCGTTATTATATACCTTACTGCGCATTCCCGGCTCATCAGGTCGATACCTTTCAGTTCATCCTTATTCGCAGTCTTAATTTTGATCTGTTCCTCAGGAATACCGACCTTTATTAGTTGTTCTTTGATTTTTTCAAATGTGACATTATCATCATCAGTTCTCGGTTGAGCTTGAAACAGTACAATTGGGCGGATATACCGACCTCCATTGGATTCGTTTTCTTGAGCAAACTTTTCAAGGCTGTTCCTCATTCTTATAGCAGCACTCAATACATCCTTGGGACTGTTACGGTTTTCAACTATTACAGGCAGCTTAACCATATTCTCCTTTTTCAGTTGCATCGCATCAACAAAGGAAATAACGTTGCTTTTTTCACGTGGGGTTGCCGTGAGTTCGAGGATAAACCGGGGATTAAGATTCGAGAGCATCTCATCGCGTAACTCAGTGCGGAAATTGTGGCTTTCATCCACTATTACCAAAGGATTTTGCTGAGCGAGCACCTGTATGAGAGCCGTCGGATCAGCACCGGCAATTAGCTTATCCGGATGCGTGTAATGTTTTGAGTGTTCAAGGAAATTCTCATTTTCCCGATAGGCCTTTGGTTTCTGCTGTTCTGCTGAAGCGTCTTTTTTAGCTCTGACTGTTTCAACAAAGGATTGGGCACTGAGGATCAAGATAACGAGATGCGATTGAAGTTGTTCAGGTTTCAATCCATTTCCCAAAAGCGCAGACTCTTTATCAACCACAATGACCTGATGATTAAAAAGGGAGTCAATGGTCTGACGGTAGGAATGAGACACATCCCGGAGTTTATTAAGAGTCTGTTGGAGAATCGTATCGCTTGGGACAAACCAAGTTACGACTTTGGGGTAATCTCCGATTTGGAGAGTTTCAAATATCCGTTTCATTGCATTACACGCAATGAAAGTTTTTCCTCCTGCGGTCGGCACTTTGAGAGTTACACGTGGTATGCCCGTAATAGTATTGCAATAAGGACGCAGATAAGTGTTATCCAGTTTATTTACGGATACCCCATGACATAGTTCCCAATAGTTTTGGAAAGCGGCAGAAAGGCTGTTACTCTCATTAAGAACCTTGATATAATCTTCAAGATCTTTAAGCGTCTGATTTTGATAATTTTTGAGTTTCATTTCAGAATCTGTTTATGTCACGGGGAATTTTTTTGAAACTGATATTCAGATTTGCAAGCTGTTCCTTGCTTATAGTGCATACATCGGCATATATCACATAGTGGTCAGCTTTGTGAGGAACTATTGAAAGAGTTTCCATACTCAATGTCGTCTTTCTGTTCTGCTCATAATAAAAAAAATAGCCAGTTCCCTCATAATAATCGAGCAGATAAGGATGTTTCTCACTTCTTGGGCTATTTAGATGTTGATGGGTCTCGGAATAATAAATATATTCGCGTATCTTGTCAACTCCGATATTTTCATTGAGTATATTGGTATCGGTAAAAAGTTTTTCGCCTAATTCATAGAAATCAAAGTTCCCTCCAAGACCTGGCATTTCGCCGTCAACAGTCATTTCACCGATAACAACAATTGCATTATTTTTGACAGTTGGCTTCGCAATTTTGGTGTATCTGCCAATGTTGGTTTCGCGTATTGCATTTGCTTCTTCCAAAAATTTAGGAACCTTAGGAAGACTGGAAGCGGTTAAATTTCTTTCATAAAGAGTTTCTTTGATTTTCCCTCTATACGGATAACCGGAAATTACACGGCGGAGTCTTTCAGCTGTTATGTCTTCTGCATAATCAAGCATTTCAACTAGCACAAATTTACGATTCCCTTTATCCTTTTTGTTTTGCGACAATACGGCATGCCCGGTTGTGCCACTACCGGCAAAAGCATCAAGGACTACTGAATCTTCACCTGTCGATATTTGAATAATTCGCTCTATCAATGATGATGGTTTAGGAGTTTCAAAAGGGCTATGACCGCCAAATATCGCTTTCAATTCCTTGGTTGCAGCATCGGTATGACCAACTTCTGAGTAATCCCAGAATGTTGTGATTAATTTGCCTTCAACTGCTGTTAAGTAAGTCTTTCTACGTATTCCTCCTTTCCCATTCCTTGTAAAATAGAAACGAGGCCATGGGCCAGTTTCTAATACACGATGGGCTGTAGTCAGAGACTCCTTAAGTGTCTTTTTTAGCATAATAGCTTTCACTCCTGTACGAAGATTATCAACTGTAACACCACATATCTCAGCCCGCTTCTGTGTATCTCCAATTTCTCGAAGTTCGTACTCACACCAACCACCCATATATTCTAACATTTGCTCTTGTCCATATCGCCAATGACCATTTTGGTATGGGTAAATTAACTCACCGGTAAATGGATGTTGAATAGCGTACACCATTCCTTGGTGGGTATTAGCTTCGGATGCAAAAGCATCACTGCTTGTCCAAGGAGCAAAATCGTTATCAGGATTATTATAGCTTTCATCCATAGATTCGTCTCTTTCAAGACGCTTTGGAAGCCATTCTTTCGATTTGCTATAAACCAGTATATGATCTGTCTCTGTTGGAATTCCTTTGGAATCGTTTCGGGGCGAATAAGTTTTGTGCCAGATAATATCTCCCTTGAAACAATTTGACCCGAATATGTCATCGCAGATAGTGCGGAGTCTGCTTACCTCGTTGTCATCTATTGAAATGAAGATTGCTCCCTTGTTGGATAAGAGTTGGCGCAGCAACACAAGACGAGGATACATCATGCAGAGCCATTTGTCATGTCTCGTAAAATCTTCACCTTCTCCTCCTACAACTTCCCCCAGCCATTTAAGGATATGAGGGTCATTAACATTGTCATTATAACGCCATTTTTCATTGCCGGTATTATATGGAGGATCAATGTAGATGCAATCGACTCGACCTTCATATTCAGGTAAAAGAGCTTTTAGTGCAACAAGATTATCCCCGTGGATTATCTTGTTGCCACCATGTGTTGGAACCGTGCTTGTTGGGTTACTACCATTATAGCCATAGCGATGCTCCAACACGCGAAAGGGTACTTCCACATGATGGGTCAAAATCTTATCTTTCCCTATCCAGTTTAGGAACGGCATTATAATAAAAATAAAAACTTCGTCGGCAGTAATCTGAGGGATGGCCACGCCTGTAACGACTGCATCGGGAGTTTAGTAATTCAATTGGTTTGACGGCTTCGTCAGCCGTCGTTGTTAAACCTGTCGGCCATTATCAGAAAATTATAGTTACTTCTATATGCAAAGTTAATCATTTTTTGTGAGAGTGGTGGCATGTAAACCGCTAATTCTGCGGACTGTCCGTCGGATGTTGCGGTTTTGGGGCTGCTAAAGGGGAATCTGGCGCAGAATGAAGCTGTTCGATGGCGTGGCGGAGGGCGGCGTTGTCCTGCTTCAGAGTCTTGTTCTCGGCAGCGATGGCGAACAGGGTGACGAGGATAAAGAGAATGGCGGTACTGAGGATAAGTGATAGCTCCTTCTTGTATTTTTCGAGGAATGAAGGTGAACGTGCCGGTGGTTGGTCGGGGTTGTTATATCGTTCGGTGATGTAGGTGGGACGGGAGAGTGAGAATAGAGAAAGGCGGTTGCCGACGTTCTCTTCGGCGATGGTAATGCGCTTCTCTATGTCGGTGAGTTTGATTTTCATATCTTCCTGAAATTTGTCGAATTGCGGTTTGATTAACATATTGGATGAGGCTCCGTCGAGAATGAGAGTGCATACCTCCGAAACATTGACGCGGATGGTTTCTAGATAGCCGCGTTCCCACTCCTTGACCTCTTCACGAAATTTGCTCGCATTGAACTTGGTGCCACCATCAGTGGCCGTCGGTACTGACTCCAGTGCATTAAGTCGCTTAGAGATAGCTTGCTGTGCATTTTTTATCGCCTCGATTTCTTCTTGCAGGGAAGTAAGCAACTTCTTGTAATAGTCATCTTTCGTAGCCATATTTAGATCTTCATTTTTGCGGTTTGTTCTTCGCGAATATAATCGTCTATTCTGTCGTATATGCGACGGTTGCCGACCTCATGCTCACGGTTGATGCCTTTTGCTCCGGCATACTGTCCGACGTTTCTATGTATGAAGCCGGCGAAGGGGACATACATGACATTACGGACTTCAATCCATCCGGGGCTGTCCGTCATGGCGCGTTGTCTAAGGATATGATTCTCATTGAGCCGTCCGAATTTCTTGGCGAGGTTGCCGTAAGTGAATTTGCCATGCGAGCCGAGCTTTGAACCGGATATGCGTAAGCCATCTTTCTCGAATGCCAGTCCGCGTATGCGCCAGGTGTCCTTGTCGGCGCATAGATGAAGGGTGATCCCGTCTGCTAGAAGCATATCATCAAACTCTCGCCATGTGGCAGCGTGGTCTATCGCAGATGAGACAATATCCCGAATATCCAGACGTACGGCATCATAGCGACGCAAGCGGTCGGGGTTTATCTCCCGGCTGTTGGCTTTGCCGAATGTCAGTCCGCGGCGTTTCTTGATTCGCTTGCATGCTTCCTCATTACGCCTTTTCTCGAATCTGTCGGATATGACTGAGCCATCATTGGCTATGCGGTTGAAAACGAGGTGGCAATGCGGATGATTCTTGTCGAAATGTCGGGCTATTATGTATTGCGTGCTGTCGGGGTCTATCCCCATCTCCTGCATCCATTCGCGGGCAATCCGCTCCATGAAGCGGTCGCCCTCCTCGTTGTCGGGGAACCGCCCGGTATCCTTGGGTGAGAAAGCGATTGAGATATGTTTCACCGGCTTAGACAAGTGGTGCACTCTGCCGCCGGAATCGGGAATACGCAACTGCGCCTCAAAACTGTCGGCGATAGTGCGGTTGCTGACAAGCAGCACTCCGTTGGAGCCGATGACACGGGCTGACTTCGCCTTAATGTCGTTGGCATAGTTGACTACGCCGGAGAAATCGGCACGGGATTTAATCTTGCATATCATAATGTAATACTGTCTTGATGTGATTAAGGGATATAAGCATGATGTCTTGTATTCATATTGTATTTTTGACTATATGACATAATATCTGTATGAGATATAGGCATTATCGGATAATCGCTATCTCACTTTATGGATTACAGAGGCTATCAACCCTATTATACTCTGAATATCAGACGATATATCCATGCCGAGATGCATACATCTGGTTATCTGATTGAGATTGTTGCCAACATTGCGAATATCCGCTATGGCTCTCATTTCCTCGGACGTGAGCATAACCGTGGTAGGCTGATTCATGGCAGCCCGATATACAAACTCGCTCGGAGTCAAACCGCACTCGTCGGCACAAGCCTTGACATACATATAGTCGGGCGGCGAGAATCGCACAGCTATCGTCCGTGTCCTTTTATGGTGTGCATCTAGGCGTGGCCGTCCTCCCTTGTTTCTATTTTGAGTGGTCATCATTTCATCGTTTTAAGCTGCCGGAAGGTGGCGCGGCAAGGTTTTGAGTTATTCAAAACACAACCTTGCCACTCAACCCGAAGGGCATTGTTATACTTGGAGCTATGAGAAAACTGTTGATTTGTTGAACAATCCCTTCAATTTGCGATTAGACAGCTATTTAAGCCCTCAACAATCGCTCACCAAAATTTAACTAAAGGAAAAAAAGAGAAAGCTATTCTTTTCCCTTTAAGCCTTTTCTCGGCTCAACGTGAGAAATGGGTTGTTGAATGATTGTTGAAATGGTAATACGCAGATTCCCAGCTGTATTATTGATGTATCTCAACAATTCATCATAAAAAGAGATTGTCAAGTATTGATTTCGAGAACCGGTAGAATCTTCCGACACGGTTTGTGGTCGAATATCCCGATGGACGGGTGCAGTCAATATCCCAGCATTGATAGGTCAGGGCATTTGATGCCGGAGTGAGTTTCCAGTTATCGACGACGATATTCCTTACCTGTGCTTTCTCAGCTTTGACATTGGAGAGCGCGAGTAAACGGAGTAAGTCGTTGAGGCAGTAACATATCTCCTCACAATCAGTAGCCACCATAATCTCACGCAGCATTTCGGCCAGTTCAGTCTCCAGGCGATTGCGGTTAGAACGGATTATGCGGCGTAGAGCCTGAGTCTCGATTTGTCGTAGGGCGAACCACATGCGGCTCTGTTTATCGGTTGACATCCGTCGTTGGCACAAGTGACCGAGAAATGCCGGAATTTCATTTTTGAGATGCATTAAAAATGCCGTGTCATCGTTTTGTAACGGTAGGATTTTCCGAACCCAGTATCTTGTCTCGCCGGGATCAATCAGCACTGGAGTCCTCTCGTTGTTGGAGCATAGCACAAACTTGGCGAAGAAATATATTTCGTCGCGGTCTTTGCCTTTGGCCTCGACCTTATATGATCTGGCGGTGCTTAGATTTTTCAATCGCTCCGAGTCCTCCCGGCGGTTGAGCAACACCTCGTCAACCATTATTAGCAACTTAGCCGTCCAGTCGGAATTGAAGCGGTTACGGAAATCCTCGTTGGTGTTGAAGGTAGCGTTGTCTTCGAATATGGATTTGAGGAAGTTAAGGAAAGTGGTCTTGCCGGTATTTCTCTCTTCCGATACCAATAGGAGAATCGGCAGTTTCTGTGTAGGTTGGAGATAGAGCAACTGTATATAATCGAGTCCAAGCTCATATTGTTCTCCGAAGATATGCGATACGAGCATGTCGATATGCTCCCATGTCCCGATAGCCGGAGTATGCGATATCGGCTCATAGAGATTATAAAAGTTGCCTACCTCTCGAGAATATCCCTTGTGGACAGGCACGGTGCAGAATCCATTGTATCGAGGAATTTCCTTAAGATACTCCTTGCCATAGTCGAGGCGTATGGTCTGCACCTCCCATTTCAGTCGCTTCGTGATATAGCCGCCGTCAGGTTGTGGTTGCCTGGCTATCTTATAGTATGTAGTACCCACGCGGATGAAGGGAGATACCTCGTTTTCTCCATATTTGTTGTCCTGTTCCATCACCATCCCGATTTAGGCGCGTGGCGCACGTTTGACTTCATCTCCTCCATAATCTCGGCTGTGCTTTTCGAGCCTTCACGCTGATGCTGTGCCTGCCATGCTATCAGTTCCGACGGACGGAACTCCAGCATCTTGCCGACCTTGTAATGCGGCAGTATGCCGTCGCGCACCATGTGATAGATGGTTGACTTGCTGCGACGCAGTATTTTGCAAGCCTCGTCGATACCGATAAAGCGATTGTCGGATTCGGTATCATGCCGCTTGTCACGAAGTTCCTTCACTTCGCTTCTCAATCCCGCCACCTCGCTGATCAGATTGCAGACAAGCGAGGGTAGGGCATCGAATGACAGATTGTTTTCATTCATATATTTTGCTGTTAGAATTTGACGCAAAAGTATGATGAAAAGCAATGGTGTAATGGTGAGTGAGCAGTTAATCAGTGCGTTGCTATCTTATCACCGCTTTTTAACACAATCCGAGTTTCGCAGCCAAAGGAAAAGGCTTCAAGGGAAGATGAACGGGGATTCTGGGGATTAGAAAAGAACCGTCGTCAGATGATAGTTTCTTGCTGACAGTCTCCTCCGACGACTCTATGAGCTGAATCGGAAACTGGGATTTAAGGAATGAGGCAGTTTCGATATTGGATTTTTTCAACCGCTTGCCGATATTCCAGCCGAAGTGGAAAACATCAAGAGTCCTGAAATTGGAGATTCTTCGCTCGATTGTCGGATTTATACTGGTTTTCCCGTTGGCAAAATCTCGGAGATTAGTTTCGAGATCTTTCAATTCATCGGGAGTAAAAACATTGTCGAATGTTCCCAGAGCGTATTCAACCACATTCTCTATGGTTACAGGACCAATTAACGGAATGGCCGGAGCAGATTCAGTTGTTGTGTTCTGCCGATTGTTTCGCCTTGAAAATGTATTTACCAGTTGTAGGATATTGGGATAGATGAACAGCCTGATTCCATACTCCAAAGAGAAATATCCAATGGTCAGCAATATCAGCATGTAGATGCCGGATAATATGACGGATAGAGCGTCGCCACCGTCTGTAGAGATTTGTATACAAGTTGATATCGCCTTGCCGGGAATGGCGAGGGTGGCAAATATGCGCAGGGCAGTGATGTATTGTTTCATATCGGATTGTGATTTGTTTTATCTTTAATCCTGCAAAAGTATAATAGACCGATTGCTAAACACGAAATTTTGAACACTTTTCTTATCCGATAAAATCCGTTTTTAACATTCTCATTCCTAACATGACCTAATACGCACTAATTTGATTGGTAATGAATTGATTATCGCTCAATTATTCCATGTGTTGACAGAGTGAAAAGATTTCGCATTTCCAGATTTTTACCTATATTTGTATTTGCATAGTTCGATGGAATATAATAACCTTCTCTAACAAATTATTATTATGGTAGATAAGAAAATCACATTAGCCGATATCTTTCTTGATATATTGGCTAAATCTCAAGATAAGAATACTAAATTAATGTCTGAACGAATAAGGGTTGCCATTAAATCACCTGAAATTTCTGAATTGGTAAATGTTTGTGTTACAAATGCTTTAGGATATAAAACCAAAATCAAGACTAAAACTGTAAATGATGCGCTTGATGGGATTATAACATTTGTGCATTCTGAAATTGATGAGAGCGATATGGCAGAAAGCGATAAAGAAAAAGAAAAGTCTTCTTATCAGCTTTTTGCAAAAGAGCTTGGAAAAGTGTTGATAGAGTATTTTCGAAAAAACGACCAACTAATATAGAAATGCTTATTAAGCATATAAAAATGTACCCAATATTTATAATGAAACATTGGGCACGATTTCTTATAAGTTTAGTTGTATTTCTTTAAGTTGTTTTATTTCAGCTTGATGCGGTCAACGGTATCGCGTTTGGTGGAGTCAACGAGTTTCGCGTAGATTTGCGTCGTGGTCACGTTGGCATGGTCAAGCATCTTGCTGACGGTGTAGATGTCGGTGCCTGCGGCAAGCTGTAAGGTGGCGAATGTGTCGCGGAACCGGTGGAATGTCACACGCTTGGTTATCCCGGCGGCTTTAAGCCATTCTTTCAAAGGATACTGTGCCATTGATCGGTTGAATCCCTTGAATACCGAACCGAGACTTCGCTCACCGCATAAGGCGAGCATTTCAGGACTGAGAGGATGGATAGATTCTTTCTGCGTCTTCTGAATGCGGATGAACATTGCCATTTCTCCGTTAGCGTCTGGTCGTATATCATCCCATTTGAGGCTGATGATGTCGCTGATCCGCAGCCCGGTCAATATAGAGAAGAGCGACGCACGTTTCAGCACATCAATCTCACACGGCGTTCTAGCGAGAGCCTTTACTTCCTCGGCAGTGAGAAAGTTCTTCTTTACCTCCTCATATTCGATTGCCTCAAGGAAATCGTTGATGTTCTCCTTGATAAGTCTCTCTTTGTAAGCCTCTTTGAGCAAAGCCCGGAATGTAGAGAAATATCCCGCTGCCGAGTTGACTGTCAGCTTCAGTTTCGGATGGTGTAGCTGAGCCGTGTTGAGCAGATACTCCCGGAAACGATTGCACAGGTCAACGGTTATTTCTCCAAAAGTGCATTTGCCGTTTGTAAATCTCTTGAAATGTAGATAGACAATCTCCCATTTCTGATAATGACGCTTGGATTTCATCTCGAAATATTCGAGGAAGTCCGCCTTGGGTTGCTCTCGATCCATAAAACCGAACTCATTGTTGATTACGGCTTCCTGACGACGGCATCTGATTATCTCGGCGCGCATCAGTATCGCGTCGTTGTATTCCTTCTGCGCCTTGGTTTTGGGCTTGGCGTAGATATAGAAACCGAGATACTCGCGGCGCGACATCTTCATGGTCTTGGGATTCCGGATTGGTGGATAGTAGTCCAGATAGAGCGAGAGCCTGTCATCTTTAATCGGACGATGGCGCAAGCTGACTTTAGAACACGTTGATGGTAACATGATTGTATTTACTATTATGTTGTTGTTTTTGTTGCGAAATTATATAAATGGCTGATGGTGAATTAGTGATGTTATTGTGGCTTGTACCGCTCACCAATATTTAACTGATTTTGGGCGGAGCGAAGAGTGCGTCAAGAGCCTTTCGGTCGATTCTCACATATCTGCCTTCGTATGTACGGGGAATATTATGAGTGCGGACATAATGCGAAATCTGGTCTCGTGTCATGTTATATCGAGACATAGTCTCCGGCATTGTATAGTATTCCGGTTCCAGTTCCGAGTCAATTCCCATAGCCTTGTCAAACTGCCGACGGGAATAGAACACCAGGCATTTTTCTTTTCGCTTGCTTATTTGATGCTCCGACACAAAGCGATAGACAGCTTCTTTCGACATGTTGAACTTGGCGCAGACCTCCTCAACCGAATACCATTCCTCTTCGGTTGAGTTTCCGGGCTGTTTATCAGCAAGAGCCTTGTCAATATGTTTCCGGCTCCATAGTGTTTTGCCTCTGACAACGGTCTTCGGGATTTTCCGCTCCTTCGCCATCTTGAAAAGCCACGAGTTGCTGATGCCGAATTTTTCCAGCACCTTCTTCGTTGTGTAGAACTCCTCGATAGACTCCGCTCCCTTCTTCTCCCTTTTGACATATTTGGGAGAGTTTTCAAACATCTTATCAATGCTTACACGGCTGATTAGCGTCTTTCCTTTAAGACGGATACACGGGATTATGCCCACGGCAAGACAACGATATACAGAAGATTTCCCTATGCCTAATAATACAGCACATTGTCTTGGCGTAAAGAATTGATCTGAGACAAAATGTTTCTTTTTCTCATTCCGCTCAGTTATTCTGTTTTCAGTCTCCACATGTGCTTTTCTGCGTAAAGCCTTATATGAATGTTCGCTACATCGTTTTGAACAAAAACGAGTAGAGCATTTGTGGGCGATAAATTCTTTGCCACACCACTCGCAGATTTTGTTGATGTCGATTGTACTGCTCATCGGTTATTTCTGTTAAAAATTCAACAAAAGTGTCCCAGCGCGTCCCACTGTGTCCCATAGTGTCCCAATAGTCCACTACCTCGCAGTGCTTGCTGAAAAACTTGGATTCACGGTACAATCGCGGTACAAAATCTTGCCAAAATCGACCAAAATGCGCAAAAATCGGCAAAAACGGCCAACAAAAAACGCCCCCGAAAAGAGGCGTTTCGCATTATTTATTAGCTAATTATGTGATTTGCAGATGATTACTTACTTGCCGATGCAGAAGCGGGAGAAGATGGTGGAGAGGAGGGTGGGGGTGGTGATGGTGCCGGTGATGGCGGCGAGGTGGCGGGTAGCTTCGCGGAGGTCCTGGGATACCAGGTCGGTGGGAAGGCCGGAGGCGAGCCCTTCCTTTACGCGGCGGAGGGAGTCGGAGCCGTCGCGCATGGCGGCGAGATGGCGCTCGTTGGTCACTATCAGTTCCTGTTCGGGGTCGTGCTCCCGCGTGGCGGCTTTGCTCAGCATGGCTTCCAATGTGTCGCATCCTGTCCCGCTTTTTGCCGATATCCGTATTAATTCTGGACTGTTTTCTTTGGTCTGGCCGACCTCACAACTGAATTCCGGGTATTCTGCGGGATTGGTGCGATGTGCCGTGTCCTGTCCGGCATCTGACAGATCGCTTTTGTTGAGGAGGACCATATATGTGCTGTCGGGGTTGGCTGCCTTTCTGGCGCGGACTTCCGCCAGTTCCGGTGCGATGTTTGCGGTGTCTGTGGCATCGATTGTCCAGAGGACTATGGCTGCCCGGTCTATCGCGCTCATGGCCCTGTCGATTCCCATCTGTTCCACTGTGTCATCGGTCTCGCGGAGTCCTGCGGTGTCGAAGAATCGGAACAGGATGCCATTTATCTCGCGTGTGTCTTCTATTATGTCGCGTGTGGTGCCGGGGATGTCGCTGACGATGGCACGGTCCTCCCCGAGGAGTCTGTTCAGTAGGGTTGACTTCCCCGCATTGGGGCGCCCGGCTATCGCCACTGGGACCCCCTCTTTGAAGGCCTTCCCGGCGCGGTAGGTAGAGACGATGCGGTCGATCTGGTCGAGCACTTCCTGTACGAGCGCCAGCAGCCGGCTGCGGTCGGCGAATTCAACTTCCTCTTCCGAGAAATCGAGCTCCAGTTCAAGCAGCGATGCCAGCTCAACGAGCCGCTCACGGAGCGATTCGAGTTTGCGGGAGAAAGATCCGCTCATCTGTGTCATGGCAAGACGGTGGGCGGCTTTTGATTCTGCGGCTATTAAGTCGGCTACGGCTTCGGCCTGGGCCAGGTCAAGTCTGTTGTTGAGAAACGCGCGGCGTGTGAATTCTCCGGCTGTGGCGGCGCGCGCTCCGGCGGCGGTGAGTCTGGCCACCGTCGCGCGCTGGATCCACCGCGAGCCATGCAGTGAGAATTCCACGGTGTCCTCTCCCGTGAAGGAGTGCGGGCCCCGGAAAACCGTGACAAGGGCCTTGTCTATCGGATTCCCGTCTTCATCGATAATTTCACCGAGGTGAGCGGTATGGCTTGCCACACCCGATAACGACTTGCCGCGCCATACGCTGTCGGCAATGGCCACGGCATCTGGTCCTGACAGACGCGCCACAGCTATGCCTCCGGTGCCGGGGGGAGTGGCCAGGGCCACTATCGTGTCGGCCGTAGTTCCGTTCAATTTCGTCTGTTCCATTCTCTGAAAGATGCTGATGATTCGATAATGTCCTCTATCGAGTCGGGGAGGGCATAGAGGAAGTCGTAGCCGGTGATCTGCTCGAGTTCCCGGATACTCATGGCGTAATTTTCCATATTTCCCGGTGAGGCCATGTTGGGATAGACGAATGCTATTCCGCGGGGCTTCTCGGCGTAAGGGGCGGCGAGCATTTTGAAGAAAGCACCCGGCACCCTCACTCCCGTCGTTCCGATGCGTTGTGTGTCGGCAGGTTCATAGATCGGTCCGGCCACGATGATGATGGCCGAGTCGCGCTTTGCCCACTGTCGCTCCTTCCCTTCGAGAGTGTTCCATGCGCCGGTGTTGAGCGAATTGTTCTGAGGTGCGATGTTGGTGAGGATGAAGCAGTCATCCATGGCTTTCTCGCTCCATTTCTGGTCAGCCGCCGGGCATAGATGACCGCGGTCGAAACCGGAGCGCCGGTAGTCAGCCGGAGTGGGGCAGCCCTCCACATCGGGGTCCTCCCTGAATTTATTGCTCCGTTTCACCGGTCCGTCCGTCTCGCTGCCGAGCAGTTCCCACGCCACCCAGTTCGGTGTGCCGTTGTTCTTGTTGAACGACACCCGGAATCCTTCATAATCCTTCTCCTGCGACGGTATGGAATCGTTGATACGCACTTTGTCAAGGTCCGGATAGTGGAGTGGGGCGCTGTGTGGGAACTGGTGCGGATTTTCTAAGTCATCCGTCGCGGCAGTCGTGGCACAGGCCGTGGCTGACGTTGTGCCCGCATCGGCCCGCCAGCAGGAATTTGTCGAAACGGCGAGAGCGAGCAAAACCGCCCCGGGAGTCAGATACAACTTATTCATAATGCAAATTTAATCATAATACTTGTGTTTTTAAGCATATCGGAGTCAATAATTGAAGTATTTTTTCTAAATTTGCAACCGGAAAAGTGGAATGCAATAACTGAGTAAACAAAAAAATTGAAAATATGAACGTAACCGACAGATTTCTCGATTTTGTGAAATTCGATACACAGAGCGATGAACTGACCAATATGACCCCCTCCTCGCCCGGCCAGATGGAATTTGCCAAGTATCTCAAGTCAGTGCTTGATGGAATGGGACTTGAGGATGTCGAGCTCGACAGCAATGGCTATTTATTCGCCACTCTTCCGGCCAACATGGAGAAGCCAGTGCCGACCGTGGGATTCATCGCGCATATCGACACATCGCCCGACATGTCGGGACGCCATGTGTCCCCGCGCATTGTGAAGAACTACGACGGCGGAGCCATCACGCTCAACGAGAAGGAGCAGATTGTGCTTTCACCCGAGGAATTCCCCGAGCTGCACAATTATATGGGCGAGGATCTGATTGTCACCGACGGAACGACGCTCCTCGGTGCCGACGACAAAGCCGGCGTGGCTGAGATCATCACCGCGGTGGCGTATCTGCAGTCTCATCCCGAGATAAAGCACGGCAAGATCCGTATCGGTTTCAATCCCGATGAAGAGATAGGACTCGGCGCACACAAGTTCGACGTGGAGAAATTCGGCTGCGAATTCGCCTACACCATGGACGGAGGCGCTGTCGGCGAGCTTGAGTACGAAAACTTCAACGGCGCATCAGCCAAGGTTACGATCAAGGGCCGCAACGTCCATCCCGGCTATGCCAAGCATAAGATGGTCAATTCCATCCGCGTGGCCAACAACTTCATAGCCATGCTTCCCCGATGGGAGACTCCCGAACATACCGAGGGTTACGAAGGATTCTACCATCTTGTCGGAATCGAGGGCGGCGTGGAGCAGACCGTGCTCTCATACATCATCCGCGATCACGACCGCGCGCGTTTCGAGAGCCGCAAGAAAGAGATTGAGCATCTGTGCCGGAAGACCAACATGGAGTTTCCCGGCTGCTGTACGGTGGAGATAAAGGACCAGTACTACAACATGCGTGAGAAAATCGAGCCAGTGATGCATGTGATCGAGATCGCTGAGCAGGCCATGCACGACTCCGGCATCGAGCCCCGCGTCCAGCCCATCCGTGGCGGTACGGACGGTGCCCAGCTCTCCTTCAAGGGACTGCCCTGTCCCAACATTTTCGCCGGCGGAGAGAACTTCCATGGCCGCTATGAATATGTTCCCGTCTCCTCGATGGAGAAGGCAGTGGACGTGATAGTGAACATCTGCCGCATCGTGGCCGACCGTTGACCTCGCACTGTCAGATATAGGTTTCCGGCAATTGGAAAAGACAGTTATAATAATAACAGGGCCGACAGCCTCCGGGAAGTCGGCCCTTGCTGTCGACATAGCCAGGCGACTCTCCACCGGGATCATTTCCGCCGACAGCAGACAGGTCTATCGTGACATCCCGGTATCTACTGCCGCTCCCACGGCCTCCCAGCTTGCCGCGGTGCCGCATCATCTGGCGGGAATGCTTTGTCTGGAGGAAAACTATAGTGCCGCGCGCTTCGAGGCGGACGCGCTCCGTATTCTTGACGGGATGTTCCGGGAGAGCGATTATGCCGTGGTGTGCGGAGGCTCCATGATGTACGTCGACGCTCTCTGCAACGGTCTCGACCCTCTTCCGGATGTTCCCGCGGAATTGCGCGCGCGGATCCACGACGAATGGCGGCGCTACGGCGACGCATCCATGAGGATACGGCTTCTCGGTCTCGATCCGGAATGGTATTCTAAAGTCGATCTTTTCAACATGAAGCGCGTGGTCCATGCCGTTGAACTTTCTCTCGCGACCGGCGCGCCATATTCCTCGCTGATTTCCGGCAGACGGGCCGAGCGCCCTTTCCGCATATTGAAATACTGTCTTTGCCCTGACCGTGCCACACTTTTTGCCCGGATCGACAGCCGCACGGAGAGAATGGTGGCTGACGGACTGGAGGATGAGGCCAGGCGCGTGATCGGCATGCGCCATCTCAACTCGCTGAATACTGTGGGCCTCAAGGAGATGTTTTCATACATCGACGGCGATATGGATTTCCGTACGGCGGTGGAAAGGATAAAGAAGAACACGCGTGTATATGCCAAAAAGCAGCTCACATGGTATCGCCGCGACCCTTCCGTGATTTTCAAGGAGAGCGCCGAAGCCATAAAAAAAGATTTGGGACTATTGTAATTGAAAAAAAATTCATAATTTTGTGCCGTAAATCCGCCAGCGGGAGAGAAAGCGTCTTTCAAGTGCGGTTTACATAACTGGGATAACTAAATATAATACCTTATAGCATAATGAATTATAATAGCCTTAAGTCTAATGTCAATGACTTTGCCATGATCACGGTGGGGCTCATCCTGTACGCAATAGGGTTCTGTGTCTTCATTCTTCCCCATTCGATTGTGATTGGAGGCATGGCCGGTCTCGGTACCCTTGTATATTTTGCTACGGGAGGTTTCGTGCCCGTGGCGGTAACCATGTATGGAGTCAACCTGTTGCTCATAGCGATTGGATGGAAAGTTCTCGGCAAGGCGTTTGTGGCCAGGACCATATTCGGAGCCACCGGAATATCGGTATTCATCGGTCTTATCGAAAACTATTTCCTGTCGCACCCTCCGTTGCTCGCCGACACCGCAATGAGTGTTGTTCTCGGAGGTATACTCTGTGGGCTCGGAATCGGTTCGATCTATATCCACAACGGCACCTCGGGCGGCTCCGACATTATCGCGGCCCTTGTCACCAAGGTCAGCAACGTAAGTGTCGGCCGCACGCTGATGGTTGTCGACATGACCATCGTCGGACTCACATTCTTCCTTCCTTTTGAGGGAGACATGGAGGCGAGAATCCAGAACACCGTGCCCAGAATCCTCTACGGCTGGATCACGATCTTCATTTACTCCTACATTACCGACATGCTTATCAATACCAACCGCCAGGCTGTGCAGTTCGTGATTTTTTCGCACCATTGGGAGAAAATTGCCGATGCGGTCAATCAGGAGGCCCATCGCGGAGTGACACTCCTCGACGGCGAGGGCTGGTATTCGAAAAAGCAGGTTAAGCTTCTGCTTGTGTGGTGCCGCAAGATAGAGGCGGTCAACATCTTCCGCATTATCAAGACAATCGACAGCGAGGCATTCATTGCTCAGTCTCCCGCCAACGGAGTCTACGGCAAAGGCTTCGACCCGATGAAAGTCAAGATAAAACCCAACAAGTAAAAACAAAGTAGTACGGTTCTCTAACCGTAGATATAAAAAATCCTGCTCCGAAAAGGAGCAGGATTTTTTTGTATCCGTTCGCCGGTCACTGGCCGGAAAGTTCATTTAGTGGATTCTCCGGCTGAAGTGATGCCGGTTGAGGTCCCTCCGGGCTATGTTCATCCGGGTGTTGCGCTTTCTTGATGCGTATCTTCATGCGGTCGAATCCGTTGCCGTAGACCCCGTTCACCGCGCCCTGGGTGACGAAAGCATGCTCGTCGATCAGCTTGACTATGCGGAAAATTGTCACCGATTCGATCCTGCGGCAGCACACCATCAGAATTTTCATGTCATGTTTGAAATACCAGCCCATGCCGTCGATCACTGTCACGCCGCGACGGGCCTCGCTGTTGATCCTGTCGGCAATCTCCTTCCACTTCTCGGAGAAGATGAAAAACTGGGTTGCCTGGCGGTTGGTGTTTATGATCTGGTCTGCCATGAACGAGCCGATGAAACTCACCATTATACCGTATACGATAATGGGAATTCGGGCTTCGATACGCTGCTCCCAGGTTCCCTCGAACGGCAGAAATATAGAGCAGCACACTATGGTCATATCCACGCAGATGAGCGTACGGCCGATGCTGACATTGCTGAATTTCGACACCATTGCCGCCACGATGTCGGTTCCCCCGGTGGAGCCGTTGTGGATAAAACAAGTTCCGATACCGATGCCGCAGCATATTGCTCCGAGAACTATGCTCACCACCCGGTCCGGAATAAGAGGGTGCCCGATGCCCATGAAGAAATTTTCGAATATTCCGAGACTAAGGGCGATTACGGTGGCGCTGTATATGGTGCGGAGCACGAACGTGCGGCCCACTATCTTGTAGGCCATGGCGAGAAGCAGCAGGTTGCATGCGTAGGAGGTTACCGCCACCGATACGGCCCCGTCCGTGGCGAAATATACAAGCGTGCCGACGCCCGTCAGACCTCCCATCACCACCTTGTGCGGAAGAATGCAGGCCGTGAATCCGATGGCGTAAATCATCAGACCAACTACAATCATCACGTAGTCCTTCGTGTTTACCAGCAGATTGTTATATCTGTATTTCTGAAATGCTGACATAGGCGGGAATTGGCAATATGTTTTGTTAAAAAATGTTGTTAAGAAATTCTTGGCCGTAAAATTACAAAATAAAAGCCATATTTCATCTTGGTCGTTAAGATATTTTTATTAATTTTGCGATTTCAGTCATACTGACGGGATTTAACGGGAGTGTAAACAAACCATACAGACATGAAAAAGACAGTAATGATGGCCTTCATGGCTCTGGCGGGACTGCAGATGGCGCAGGGCGCCGATTTTTTCAGCACCGCCGGGAGCGAAGACAAATTTTCCGTTGGAGCGAGGATAGGAGTGAACACTACAAACCGCACCATCAGCGACAATGCCCTCCCGTACTGTTACCACAAGGAGAGCTGGGGCACCGGTTTCAATCTCGGGGCGGTGGCCACATTCAACATCCGCGACTGGATCTCTGTCCAGCCCGGTCTCTTCTACGAATCGCGCAGCGGCAGCTATACCCTCACCGGCGACCCTAAGGGGTCGGGACTGATGGAGGGCTACAATGCATCGGTCAGCGGGACGCGGAACTCATACAACTTCACAGTTCCCGTGATGGCTGTATTCAATTTCAATGTCTGCGACGAACTCCGGTGGGGAGTGGAGGTCGGACCATACGTATCGCTTCTGCTCGGCTCGAATGTGAATGTCAAGGCCGCGATTACCGATTCTCCCGACGGCGTGTTTCTGCCGATCCCCGAACGGGCATCAGCTTTCGACTTCGGTTTCAAGATGGGTACATCACTTACGCTGCACCGCCGCTGGTATGCCGGCGTACATTATATGGCTGGATGCGCCAAGGCCTGGAAGCTGCTGAAAGTCGACAACATGGAGAAAAACTTCGGCGGGGTCACCAAAGGCTGGATCTTCTCGCTCGGCTACGATTTCTGATTCCGGTCCGTTTCAGGCCGGGTCAGATAGCATTGTCGACATTGTAGACCTCCGTGAGCATCTCGCGCATGTCACGGGTATCGCGGAGTTTCACGTCGCCATGCGTCATCAGCAGCATCTCCACTCCGGACTGTTCGGGGGAGTATGGGGGCTGCACATAGTTTATGTCCTCGCGGAGCTTGAAGCCGTTTTTTTCGTAGAACGATATGCGGCGGCGTGACTCGTCGTCGGTAGGTTTCTCCACTTCGATGAGCACATTCTCGCCCACTGTGCCGAAAAGGTGGTTTAACATCATTCTTCCTATGTTTTTCGAGCGATGGGCCGGATCAACGGCGAAATGTTCGATGTAGACATAATTCTCGAATTTCCAGTATGTAAGGAAGGCGAGGAAATCATTGCCACCGTCGTCATAGACAAAGCCAGCGAATTTTCCGCCCTTCATCCTGACGAAATTGGCCACATGTTCGGCGTTTTTGAACAGTCTGCGCTCGTTGGCGGGAAATGTCTCGTTGTACAGTTTCAGGAAAGCCGGATAGTCTTTCACTGTCAATTCTCTGAATTCCATAATATTATAATTTAGTCTGCCCTGCTGAGATTATATCTTGCCGAATGTGTCTCACAAGGTCTCGTTCATTCGCTTGTAGATGAATACCTTACCCCTCGACATCTGGGAGGCATCCGGCTTTTCAACAATCCGGAGAGGTATAATGTTCTCTTTTTCTATCCATTCCACCACAGAATCCATCCATTTCACCATGCCTGCGCGGCTCGGGTGCGGGTTCTTTGCGCTCTGGCGCGGAAGCTCGAGGTCGAAACTGCGGAAGAAATGTTTCTCTCCCAACTTGTCGGCGAGCCAGTCGTTGAGCACTTCCCCCTTGTTGTGACCGGGCCATGACGGAGGACCTACCCACACTACGGGTATATCTCCGGCGGCATTCAGTATTTTGTCTACAGCTGTATTGAGCCGCGTCTCAGGATGCTGTTCGAACAGTTCATTCATGCCCAGACTCACAAAGATTGCGTCCGGTTCCTGCAACAGAATGTTCTTCTGAAGCTTTGCCGAATTGGCCCACTTGTTGATTGTCGATCCGTCCCATACGATTGTTGACACATCAAATCCGTTAAGCCGCCCGTAGGCGTTGAGCCGTTCAGAGAGCCAGCCGGTCATGGAATCGCCGATAAAGAGCACATTCCGCACCTCATCCTTACCGGCATCATGTTTCTCTTCCTCCGCATTAGCCGGAAAAAGTATCAGCATGCAAAGCACGCCCAATAGATATAGTTTCTTCATAACCTGTGAATAATCGATGGCTCTGGAATGTAAACGGACTGAAAGACCAGTTTTTAAATTGCCGGCACCATCTTTAAAAAGATTAACGCGGAGATAGAGGATATGTTTGAATTATTTTTAGTAATTTTGCACCACACATAGTGGTTCCATATAATCATTATTTAACATCAGTAGATATGAGCGAACATAAAAACGAAGATAAGAAGGTGGTACTTAGTGGAATACGCGCTACCGGCAATCTCCATCTGGGCAATTATTACGGTGCCCTAAGCAAATTTGTCCGCATGCAGGATGACTACGACTGCCGCTATTTTGTGGCCGACCTGCACGCTCTCACCACGCATCCCGATCCCGGAATGTTACATGAGAACGTGAAGGAGATCCTTGCCGAATATCTCGCTGCCGGTCTCGACCCGGAGAAAAACATCATCTATGTGCAGAGTGATGTCCCTGAGATTGCCGAGATGTATCTGCTGATGAACATGCATGCCGGAATCGGCGAACTCATGCGCACCGCTTCCTTCAAGGACAAGGCCCGCAAGGCGCTCGGAATCACCTCCGACTCCGATGAGATTGAAAGGGAGATATGCGGCAACCAGACCAACAGACAGGTAAACGCCGGACTCCTCACGTATCCGACGCTGATGGCCGTCGACATTCTTATCCACCATGCAGACTTTGTTCCCGTGGGCAAGGACCAGGAGCAGCATCTCGAACTGACACGCCGTTTCGGGCGCAGGTTCAACTCTTTCTATAAGACCGACTATTTCCACGATGCCGTAAATTTCAATTTTGGAGGTGATGCCGTCAAGGTTCCCGGCCTCGACGGCAGCGGCAAGATGGGTAAAAGCGAGGGTAACTGTATCTATCTGATCGATGACGAGAAGACTCTGCGAAAGAAAGTGATGAGAGCCGTCACCGACGAAGGCCCCAAGGTGCCGGATTCCGAGCCTACGGAGCCGATCCGCAATCTCTTCACACTCATGGAGCTCGTGTCTGCTCCCGACACTCTCGAGCATTTCCGCAGCGCATACGCCGACTGTTCGATCCGCTACGGCGACCTCAAGAAGCAGCTTGCCGAGGATATATTGAAGGTCACGCTCCCCATCCGTGAGCGCATTCTCGACATCCGTGGCAACGACGAGTATCTCTCCAGAGTGGTTCAACGTGGAGCCGAGCGCGCACGCGAGACCGCGGCCCGTACCCTCCGCGAGGTGCGGGAGATAATGGGTATCCGCAAATTCTGAGCAGCCTTTTTTACCTCTTCGCTTTTTCGATAACCAATGGTTCTCAACTGGATATGGATCGCCTTTTTTGCAGTGGCGTTCCTTATGGCTTTCGGGCGCACTCTGGTCGATGGCGATCTGCAGGTGTGGAGCGATGTCATGAATGCGTCGTTCGACCAGGCGGCATTCGCTTTCGAGGTCTCACTCGGACTGACCGGAGTGCTCACCTTGTGGATGGGCATAATGAAAGTCGGGGAAAGGGGAGGGGTGATCGAATTCTTTGGCCGTCTGATCAGTCCTTTCTTCTCGCGGCTTTTTCCAGGCATTCCAAAGGGGCATCCCGCAATGGGGGCCATCTTCATGAACATATCGGCCAACATGCTCGGTCTTGACAACGCCGCCACGCCGATGGGACTCCGCGCCATGCAGGAGATGCAGACGCTCAATCCCAATAAGGACACGGCCACCGACGCGATGATCATGTTCCTGGTGCTCAACAGTTCGGGACTCTGTCTGGTTCCGATCAGCATCATGATGTACCGTGCCCAGGGAGGGGCGGCGAATCCGACTGATGTCTTTGTGCCGATTCTGATCGCCACGGCCATAGCCACTCTCGTGGGCCTCGGGGCGCTTTGCCTCAGGCAGCGTATCCGGATGGACCGTGTTATATGGAGCTGGCTGGGTGGTATCGCAGCTTTTGTAGCCCTCGTCACATGGTTCTTTTCATCGTTGCCTGCCGATAAGGTGCAGGTCTACAGCACATTTTTTGCCAATGTCATTCTCTTTACCGTGATAATTGCCTTCCTCGGAGCCGGTGTGCGCCGCAGACTGAGAGTATACGATGTATTTATCGAAGGGGCCAGGGACGGGTTCAAGACGGCGGTGATGATCATTCCCTATCTTGTGGCGATTTTGGTGGCGATAGGCATGTTCAGGGCTTCCGGCGCTCTCGATGTGCTGACAGGCTGGGTCGAAAGCTGCGTGGCTTGGCTCGGGTTTGACACGCAGTGGGTGGGCGCGCTCCCGACCATGCTTATGAAACCCCTCAGCGGGAGCGGCAGTTGTGCCATGATGCTCGATGTGATGAAAGCCAACGGCGCGGATGCCTTTGTCAGCAAACTTGCGGCAGCTGTGCGTGGCTCAACCGACACAACATTCTATATACTTGCCGTCTATTTCGGATCGGTAGGAGTGACCAAGACCCGCTATGCTGCCGGCTATGCACTCCTTGCGGACCTCACCGGAGCTGTCGCGGCGGTCGCGGTGGCCTATTGCTTCTTCTGACTGTAGCTTCTGCTTCTCTTACCCGGACTGCCTCCTGGTAATAACCGGAAATAAAAAACGTATAGAAAAAATATCGTGTAAAATTTGGTAGAGCGGGCGGCAAATATTAACTTTGAAAAAAATTTCGAAAGGAACGGTTTTTATCGGTCTTATTCGTCATGCAGTGTAATATGTTGCTCTGACTGGCGGCCGGTAAATAATCAGTCCGTCACCTTTATCTAATATTCATAAACATGGAAGAGGAGATCAAAACCACCTGCCTTCATGACCGGCATGTGGATCTGGGCGCGTTGATGTCGCCCTTTGCAGGCTATGACATGCCTATCCAGTACAAGGGAATCACAGAAGAGCATAATGCGGTCCGTCAGGAAGTGGGCGTGTTCGATGTCAGCCACATGGGTGAGGTCCGCGTAAAAGGGCCTGAAGCCGAAAAATTCGTGAACCATATTTTTGTCAACGACGTGACGGGTGCCCCCGACGGCCAGATTTTCTACGGAATGATGTGTCTCGAGAACGGCGGTACAGTCGATGACCTGCTTGTCTACAAAGTAAACGACAACGAGTTCTTCCTTGTCATCAATGCCTCCAACATCGACAAGGATGTGGCATGGATCATGAAGAATGCGGAAGGGTTCGACGTTCAGATTGCTGACGAGAGCCTCTATTACGGCGAAGTCGCCATCCAGGGCCCCAAGGCAGAGGAGACTGTCGAGAAGGTTCTCGGCATACCTGTTGCCGACATCAAATTCTATAATTTCAATGTTTTGCATCTCGATGGCGAGGATGTGATCGTAAGCCGTACCGGATACACTGGTGAAGATGGTTTCGAGGTCTATGCCAGCCATGACTTCACCCGGAAGGTGTGGGACAAGCTGATGGAGGCAGGTGTGCAGCCCTGCGGTCTCGGATGCCGCGACACTCTCCGCTTCGAGGTAGGTCTCCCTCTCTATGGCGACGAGCTTACCGAGGAAATATCCCCCATCGAGGCGAGCCTCAGCATGTTTGTCAAGCTCGACAAGCCGGAGTTCGTGGGTAAGGAAGCCCTTGCTCGTCAGAAAGCCGAGGGTGTGAAGCGCCGCATCGTCGGTCTCGAGCTCGAAGGCAATGCCATCCCGCGTCACGGATATCCCGTCGAGATGAACGGTGAGCAGATCGGTGAGATCACCACCGGTTACCGCTCGATTTCCACCGGCAGGAGCGTGGCCATGGCCATGATAAACAAGCCCTACGACAAACTCGGCACAGAAGTGGAAGTGCGTATCCGTAAAAAGACTTTCCCCGCGAAGGTGGTGAAAAAACGCTTCTACGACAAGAGCTACAAGAAATAATGTTGCCCTCGCCTCCGGGCGTATCTTCCGCAATTATTGAAGATTCAGGGGAAATAGACAGGGGGACAGGAGCGGAGACAGGATATAGACAGAATCAAAAAAACAAAAAAGATATGAGCACAGTAAAAGACGATCTGCGTTATGCAGAATCCCATGAATGGGTGAAACTCGAAGGCGACATCGCCATAGTAGGAATCTCTGACTACGCACAGCACGCACTCGGCGACATCGTATATGTCGACATGCCCGAGGTTGGCGACGAGGTAGAGGCAGGAGAGGTTTTCGGAGCCGTTGAGTCGGTGAAGGCCGCCAGCGACCTTCTCTCTCCCGTGAGCGGAACCGTCGAGGCCGTAAACGAGATCCTCGAGGATGCCCCCGAAAGCATCAACGCCGATGCCTACGAGAACTGGATCATGAAAGTGAAAGTGTCCGATCCGGCAGAGCTCGAGGCTCTTCTCGACGCTGCCGCTTACGCCAAGCTTTGCGAAAATGAGTAATCGTTTCATTCCCCATACAGACAGCGACATCGCCGCCATGCTCGAGCGCATCGGCGTGGCGACTGTCGACGATCTCTATGCCGACATCCCGGAGGAGGTGGTATTCAAAGGTGAATACGCCCTCCCCGAGGGAATGTCGGAGATAGAACTGCGCCGTTTCTTCAAGGAACTCGGTGCCAAAAACCGTCGTCTCACTGTATTTGCCGGCGGCGGCGCATACGATCACTATTCTCCATCGGTGATTCCCCATCTTTTGGAGCGCAGCGAGTTCTACACCGCCTATACTCCCTATCAGCCCGAGATCTCGCAGGGTACTCTACAGTACATTTTCGAGTATCAGAGCATGATTTCGGAGCTCACAGGCATGGAGTCGGCCAACGCCTCGATGTACGACGGCGCAACTGCCACCGCTGAGGTGATGTTCATGATGGTGGCTTCTTCGCGTAAGAAAAACCGTGTGCTTGTGTCCTCCACGATCAGTGAGCGTGTGCTTGAGGTGGTACGCACCTATGCGCGGTTCCATGGCGTGGAGCTTACCGAGATTCCCGAATGCGATGGCGTGACCGATCTTAAGGCAATCCCTGCGGAACTCGCCAAGGGTGACGTGGCCGGAGTGATTGTTCCCACGCCCAACCGTTACGGTATCATTGAGGACTATACCGGTCTCGCCGATATGGTTCATGAGGCCAAGGCCCTTCTCGGCATCAATGCCGACCCCAGCGCGCTTGCAGTGCTCCGCACTCCCGCCGAATGGGGTGCCGACATCGCCTGCGGCGACGGCCAGACCCTCGGCATGCCCCTGCAGTTCGGAGGTCCATATCTCGGATACATCGCATGCTCCAACTCTATGCTGCGCAAAATGCCCGGACGCGTGGTGGGAGCGACCGTCGATGCATCCGGAAAACGTTGCTATGTGCTTACCCTCCAGGCCCGCGAACAGCATATACGCCGCCAGAAAGCCACTTCAAACATCTGCTCAAACCAGAGTCTGATGGCCCTCTACGCCACAATCTATGTGGCGCTCATGGGCAACGACGGACTGCGTGAGGTGAACCGTCTCTCTTGCGACGGCGCGCACTATCTCGCCGGCCGACTCGTGGAAAGCGGCAAGTTCAGCCTCGCCTTCGACAAACCCTTCCTTAAGGAGTTCGTAGTCAAGACCGACCTCGATGTAAAGAAAATCAACCGACGTCTCCTCGATGCCGGAATCATGGGCGGTCTCGACCTCGGCAACGGCATGATTGAATTCGCCGTCACCGAAAAACGTACCCGCGAGGAGATTGACAAACTTGTAACCTTAATGCTGCAGGAGGACTGAAGATGAAAGAATACGATAAACTGATATTTGAAATTTCACGTCCCGGCAGAAAGGGCTACGAGCTTCCCGCCGACAATTACGGACACGACGCACTGGCCGACATCCCCGCCGGCCTCATGCGCGGTGAGGCTGCGGAACTTCCCGAAGTAAGCGAACTCGACGTGGTGCGTCACTATACCAATCTTTCGAACAAGAACTTCGGTGTCGACACCGGTTTCTATCCCCTCGGAAGCTGTACCATGAAGTACAACCCCAAAATCAACGAGGAGGTGGCCGCTATGCCCGAATTCGCCGAAATCCATCCGCTTCAGGACGCAGAGACTGCGCAGGGCGCGCTTGAACTTTACTACAATCTGCAGCAGGCTCTGTCCTCGCTTGCGGGTCTCGAGGAGTTCACGCTCAATCCCTATGCCGGAGCCCATGGAGAGCTTACCGGTCTGATGGTGATGAGTCAGTATCACATCTCGCGGGGCGACACCAGGCGTACCAAGGTCATTGTTCCCGACACGGCACACGGCACTAACCCCGCGTCCGCGATGGTGGCAGGCCTCGAAGTGGTGGAGGTGAAGTCTAAGCCCAACGGCTCGATCGACGTGGAGGATCTCAAACCTCTCCTCGACGATACCGTGGCCGGAATCATGATGACCAATCCCAACACGCTCGGTATGTTCGAGGTTGAGATTCTCGAGATTGCCAAGCTCGTGCACGATGCCGGAGGTCTCCTCTATTATGACGGAGCCAACTTCAACCCGCTGCTCGGTAAGGTGCGTCCCGGCGATATGGGATTCGACATCATGCATATCAACCTGCACAAGACCTTCTCCACGCCTCATGGCGGCGGAGGTCCCGGCTCTGGTCCCGTAGGTGTGGCAAAGCACCTCGTCGACCTCCTGCCTAATCCCCGCGTCAAGAAAGATGCCGAAGGCAAGTTCTATGTCACCGGCGACGACAGTAGCCTCGGAAGTGTGTCCACATTCTTCGGAAACTTCGGAGTGATGATGAAAGCATACGCCTATATACTCACTTTGGGACGCAACAACATCCGCAATGTCGGCCCGATGGCCACGCTCAACGCCAACTATATCAAGGAATCGCTCAAGGATGCCTACAAGCTTCCGATCGAGGGTCCCTGCAAGCATGAGTTCGTGTTCGACGGCCTTCTCGACAAGAGCACCGGAGTCACCACGCTCAACGTGGCAAAGAGGCTTCTCGACTATGGCTTCCACGCTCCGACCATCTATTTCCCGCTCCTTTTCCACGAGTCGATGATGATCGAGCCGACGGAAACCGAGAGCAAGGAGACGCTTGACGAGTTCATCGACGTGATGCATCGCGTGGCCCGCGAGGCTGCCGAAGATCCGGAGATGGTGAAACGCGCTCCCGTCACCACCGCGATATCGCATCCCGATGAGACAGGAGCTGCCAAGAATCCGATTCTTTCGTATCGCTCGCTTAAGAAAGCAAAGGCATGAGCATCCATAGCGACATAATCATAATCGGCGCGGGTCCGGGCGGTTACGAGACCGCTCTGGACGCCGCCGCCCGCGGGCGCAAGGTGACGCTTGTAAACGGCGGACGCCTCGGCGGCACTTGTCTCAACGAGGGATGTATCCCCACCAAGTGCATGGTCAAGGACGCAGCGGTGGTCGACACATGCCGCGATGCCCTTGAGTTCGGTGTCAAGGAGGTGAGCTATGAAATTGATTTCAACAAGGTCATTGAACGCCGCGAGGCTGTCGTGTCGCAGTTGCGCGAGGGTGTGGCCGGTCTTCTCAAGAAAGCCGGAGTGACCGTGGTGGAAGGAATGGCGTCCTTCAAGGATGCCCATACGGTGACGGTAGGTAGCGAGGAATATGACGCCGACTACATCATTATCGCCACCGGAAGCTCCTCCAAGGCTCTCCCCATAGAGAACGCTACTGCCGACTGGGTGCTCGACTCTACGAAACTTCTGAAACTCGAGTACATCCCGAAGAGCCTTGTGATCGTGGGCGGAGGTGTTATCGGAATGGAGTTTGCCTCTGTTTTCGCAAGCTTCGGATCGGAAGTAACTGTAGTGGAGTTCATGAAGCAGATTCTTCCTCCGTTCGACTCCGACATTGCCAAACGTCTTAAGCAGGCCATGTCGAAGCGTGGTGTGAAGATCTTGACCGGAGCCGCTGTCAAAAAGATTGAGCAGAACGAAAATTACGAGATTGTCACCACCTACGACCTCAAAGGGAAGGAGGAGAGCATCGTCTCGACTGATCTTCTCATGGCCGTAGGACGCAAGCCAAATCTGGATGGTCTCGCTCTCGAGGCCGCCGGTGTGGAGTATTCTCCGCGCGGAATCGTGGTCGACGACAACATGCGTACCAACGTGCCCCATATTTTCGCCATCGGTGATGTCAATGCCCGTATGATGCTTGCCCACGTGGCTTCGTTCCAGGGCGTGCGCGCTCTCAACGCCATCGACGGTGTGAGTGATGACATCCGCTTCGACGTTGTTCCATCGGCGGTGTTCACCAATCCCGAGTGCGGCATGGTGGGACTCACGGAAGAGGAGTGCAAGTCCCGTGGTATGGAGATCGAGACCGGCAAGGGTTTCTTCCGCGCTAACGGCAAAAGCCTTGCCTTGGGCGAAACCGAGGGTCTCTGCAAGCTGATTTTCGAAAAAGAAACCGGGCTGCTTGTCGGAGCCCATATCATGGGTCCTGAATCGGCGTTGCTTGCCCAGCAGTGCTGTGACTTTATCACCGCGCGCCGCACACGCCGTGACATCGAGCAGACAATATTCGGTCATCCTACTCTTTCGGAGGTGATTCTTTCAGCCTGCCGTTGACGGATAATTGAATTGAATGAATAGTTTAACATAAAAAGCGGAATCCAGATAGGATTCCGCTTTTTTAGTTGACGTTTTTTTCGTCTGTTCTCAGACTTGTCTGAGGAAGGGATTGTTCTGGCGTTCGGCCCCGATGGTGGTGGCTGGTCCGTGGCCCGGATACACCACAGTTGAATCCGGCAGCTCCAGAAGTTTGTTTCTTATGGAATTGATCAGCTGGGGATAATCGCCTCCCGGCAGATCTGTACGTCCGATCGAACCTGCGAACAGAGCGTCCCCTGTAATCACGTAGCCGCCATCTCTGTCATACAGTGCGATGCTTCCCTGCGAGTGTCCGGGGACGTGGAGCACCTCCAGCCGGCCGTCGCCTATATTGATTGTGTCGCCGTCGTGCAGGTAAGTGGTTATCGACACGTTATTGATTTTTCCGCATATACCGAACTGCGCGGCCTGCTGGTCGATGCATGCCCCGAGGATCTTGTCATCGGGATGGGCCAGAACGGGCACATGGAATCGGTCTGTCGTGAAGCTGTTGCCCGCCACGTGGTCGATGTGCAGGTGTGTGTTGATCAGATGTGTCACTTCATATCCGTTACGGTCGATGAAGTCCGATATGGCGTTTTCCTCCTCCTGATCAATCATGCCCGGGTCGATTATCGCGCATTTTCCTGTCGAGGTGTCCACCACGACGTATGTGTTGATTCCGAACAGCGCGAATCCGAATTTTACTATTTTCATGATCTGTTCTTATTTTTGATTGTAGACGAATCTCCGGACTATGCCGTGGTATAGACGAGTTTCTTTGTCTTGAAAAATTCTTCAGAGAAATAGGTCGATACCTGCACCACCTCGCTGCGCGAGGAAAGATGTCCGAGTTCGGCTCCTAATTCCCCGCCCTTTAGGGCTATAAGCCCGTTGGGGATGGCGTTCCGCTGTACGGCAGATATATTCTTGCCGCATATCTTCAGCAGATCCGGATGGGGCATAACCGCGCGACTTACCACAAAATCGAACTTCTCCTTGATTTCGGCCACATCGCCGTGGCGCAACTCTACATTGGTCAGACCGCATTCCTTCGCTATTTCGCCGGCCACTTTGAGCTTCTTTCCGGTGCGGTCTGCAAGCAGAAATGTGGTGTCGGGAAACATCACGGCCAGCGGGAGCCCCGGCAGTCCGCCTCCGGTGCCGAAATCGAGAACGCGCGTACCAGGCGAAAACTGATGGAATTTCGCTATGGCAAGTGAATGCAGTATATGGTTCACCTCCAGATTGTCGATGTCTTTGCGGGATATCACGTTTATCCGGGCATTCCATTCCGGATACAGCCTGAGCATCGTGTCGAACTGTTCCCGCTGACATTCCGACAGCCGGGAAAAATATTTATTTATAATGTCTGCCATATATTTTCCGATAGGGAAGTGGTCCCGATAGACACACTTCCGGAATTAACACACAAAAATACAAAAAATGTTTTGAATCTGCCTCAAAATTACGTAACTTTGCAGTTCGGACCGGGTGCCGGATAAATGTGCCGAATCAGCCGGATGCCGGATAATTTATAGAAACACAAGAAATTATAAAGATATGGAATTAGAAGGAACATTAGTTCAGATACTCCCCCTTCAGGAAGGAGTGTCAAAACAGAGCGGCAACCCCTGGAAAAAACAGCAGTGGATTCTCGAGACTGACGGCCAGTATCCCCGTCGTGTCATGTTTCAGGCCTTTAACGCCCGCATCGACAATCTCCACCTCGAGATAGGCAAGCGCTACGTTATCTCGCTGGATGCCGAGAGCCGCGAGTTCAACGGCAGATGGTACACCGACCTCAGCGCGTATGCCGCGCGTCCTGTCGACAGTGCTCCGGCCCAGGTTTCCCAGGCCGCTCCTGCTCAGAGTTTCGGTGCAGCTCCAATGCAGGCCGCTCCTGCCGCCGATCCGTTCGCATCGGGCGATTCAGCCGACGATCTTCCGTTCTGAAAAGTTATTATTCTTTAAATAAAAGGCAATATATTGCATTGTGATGCAATATATTGCCTTAATTTGTGAAAAAATCTTATCTTGTCTCCATATTTTTGCCTAAAAATTATCGGCACGACTTTTTTTTTATTAATTTTGCGTTGTCAATACCTGATGGAAATCTTCCGTAACAGAACTTATTATTAAGGTCAGCAGAACTTACTATTAAGGAAAACAAAGCTTTTACTGCCAAGTGGCTTTTAAAAATTAATTAATGTTATTCCGGATGGATTTTGGAGTGGTTTTGTCAGGTCGGATAAGGAGTGATGCAGGCATCACGACTGATGAAACCCGGGCAAAAGCTCCCGAGAGACGCCGACAGAACATTGGCCACAGAAGCCATTGATTGTATAACTGATTTTAAAAGACACTTTAGATCGAGATTAAATTTATATGACAACCCGAAAAAAACAGCTCGGAACCGATGTTTCGGCTCCCTCCGGAATTGAAAGCAGGATAGAAATGCTTTTCGAGACCAGTTGGGAAGTTTGCAATAAAGTGGGAGGAATCTATGCTGTTCTCTCAACAAAGGCGAAAGTGCTCGGTCAGAAATTCGGAGACAGGCTTGTCTTCATAGGGCCGGACATCTGGACCGAAGAATCCCCCTCTCCGCATTTCAAGGAAAGAAAGACCATGTTCAAGTCGGCGGCCGTCAAGCTGGATCTCCCGTGGGGTATCCGGGTGCGTACGGGACGATGGGACATCCCCGGAGCGCCGCAGGTGATACTTGTGGATCCGGGAGAGACCGTGCGTCATCTGCCCGGTATCTATGGCGACATGTGGGTCAACTTCGGAGTGGATTCGCTGCATTCATACGGCGATTATGACGAATCATGCGCGTTTGCCGTAGCTTCTGCCATTGTTATCGGCGCCCTCACCTCATATATGCGTGTGAGTCCCGGACATGTCGTCGCACATTTTGATGAATGGACCACTGGAATGGGGCTTCTTTACCTCAAGCTCATCCAGCCTAAAACAAGTACCGTCTTCACCACCCACGCCACCAGCATCGGACGCAGTATCTGCGGAAATGGCAAGCCCCTCTACGACTATTTCACAAACTATAACGGCGACCAGATGGCCCGCGAGCTAAATATGGAGTCTAAGCATTCTCTTGAGAAAGCCGCGGCCCATGAGGCTGATTGCTTCACCACCGTCAGTGAAGTGACCGCGCGCGAATGCGCCCAGTTGCTCGGCATCCGTCCCCAGGTGGTGACACCGAACGGATTCGAACCCGGTTTTGTTCCCAAGACCGTGCGCTACAACCGTCTGCGTCGCGAAGGAAGGCAGACGCTCCTGCGCGTGGCTTCGCTTCTCGACGGCAATGAGTATGACGACTCCACCTTCCTGCTTGCAACTTCCGGACGACATGAATACCGTAACAAGGGACTTGATCTCTTTCTCGACTGCGTGGCGGCTCTGGACGCGCGCATACCGCAGGGACACAAGGCTCTCGCATTCATCCTTGTGCCCGGATGGACCAGGTGTCCCTCCGCGCAGCTCGAAGCAGCACTCCGCGACGGCGACACCACGCCGGCAGGAAAAATATCTCCCGCGTTTCTTACCCATCGCCTCAATAACGAGGACTCCGACGAAGTCTGTGTCAGAATCCGTCAGTTGCAGGCCGAGGGAAGACTCGATCGCGTCAAGGTGATTTATGTGCCGAGTTATCTCGACGGCAGGGACGGTATTGTCAACATCTCATACTATGATCTGCTCCCCGCTTTCGATCTCACTCTATTCCCGTCATACTATGAGCCTTGGGGTTACACTCCTCTTGAGAGCGTGGCCTTCGGAGTGCCGACCGTCACCGACGACAAGGCCGGGTTCGGACAGTGGGTGCTCGACAATTTCGAAAACGGCATAGACCGGTGTGGTGTCTCGGTGGAGGCCCGCACGGATTCCAATTATATCGATGCGCGCAACCGCATAGTGGCCGATGCCGTAGCCTATGAGGCCGAGGATTCCAACGGACGGATGCACGCCCGCAACATGGCTTTCCTTACAGCCGCAAAAGCTGACTGGAAATTCTTCATCGAAAACTACTACCGAGCCTTCGAGATCGCGATGGACCGCAACGCGCGCAAGTAGGCGAAGCTGCGAAAACAGGCATACCCGCGTAAACAAACATAATAATCATTACACATTAAAATATTATGAAACTTCAAGTTAGCAACTCCAACGAACCCAACTGGCGCTGCATCACCGTCAGCGCCGAGATTCCCAAGGAACTCAAGCCTCTCGAAGAGATGTCCAAGAACCTGTGGTGGGTTTGGAATCAGGAGGGAAAACGTCTTTTCCATGACCTCGACCGTGACCTCTGGCGCCGCGTAGGGGAGAATCCGGTGATGCTCCTCCAGCAGATGAGCTACGAGCGCTGTCAGGAGATCATCGCCGACGAAATGCTCATGGCACGCATAAAAGAGACCTACGCGCTCTTTCAGGATTATATGAAGCAGCCGATGGACGACAAGATTCCCTCCGTGGCTTACTTCTCAATGGAGTACGGACTCTGCAACTGTCTGAAAATATATTCAGGCGGACTCGGTGTGCTTGCCGGCGACTACATCAAGCAGGCATCCGACAGCCGTGTCAATATGACAGCCGTGGGTTTCCTCTATAAGTATGGATATTTTTCGCAGTCCCTCTCTATCGACGGACAGCAGATCGCCAACTACGAGTCGCAGAACTTCGATCAGCTCCCCATCGAGGCTGTTCTCGGTGAGGACGGACAGCCGATGCTGCTCGAAGTGCCTTACCCCGGACGCATTGTCTACGCCCACGTATGGCGCGTAAATGTGGGCCGCATGAAGCTGTATCTGCTTGACACCGATCTCGACTGCAATTCCGAGTGGGACCGCGAGATCACACATAAGCTCTATGGCGGAGACTGGGAGAACCGTATCAAGCAGGAATATCTTCTCGGCATCGGAGGTATTCTCATGCTCAACAAACTCGGCATCAAGACCGACATATACCACTGTAACGAGGGACACGCCGCGCTTCTCAACCTCCAGCGTCTTGTGGACTATGTCAACAATGACCATCTTCCCTTCAACGTGGCTCTCGAGATGGTCCGCGCATCCTCACTATACACCGTCCACACTCCTGTCCCCGCGGGACATGATTATTTCGAGGAGTCGCTCTTCGGAAAATATCTCGGCGAGTTCCCCGCCAGACTCGGTATCTCATGGGCTGACCTTATGAACATGGGTAGGGAAAATCCCGACACCAACGAACGCTTCTCCATGAGCGTCTTTGCCCTCAACACCTGTCAGGAGGCCAACGGTGTGAGCTGGCTGCACGGCGAGGTGTCGAAGAAGATGTTCGCCGGCATCTGGAAAGGCTACGCCCCCGAGGAGTCTCATGTGGGCTACGTCACCAACGGCGTCCACATGCCGACATGGGCTGCTTCCGAATGGAAGTCGTTCTACCGCAAGAATCTCGACAAAAACTTGTTCGAGGACCAGAGCAATCCCGAGATGTGGGACAATATCTTCGCCGTGCCCGACGAGGATATCTGGAGCATGCGTATGACGATGAAGAACAAATTCATTGATTTCGTCAGAAACGACTTCAAGGAAAAATGGCTCAAGAATCAGGGTGATCCCAGCGAGGTTGTGAAGGTGCTCGACAAGATCAACCCCAACGCCCTCATAATCGGTTTCGCCCGCCGGTTCGCCACCTACAAGCGCGCCCATCTGCTGTTTACCGACCTCGACCGTCTGGCCAAGATCGTCAATAACGAGCAGTACCCCGTGCAGTTCATATTCTCCGGAAAGGCACACCCGGCCGACGGGGCCGGACAGGGTCTGATCAGGCGTATCACCGAAATTTCCAAAATGCCGCAGTTCGCCGGCAAGATCATCTTCCTCGAGGACTACAATATGATTGTGGCCAAAAGGCTCGTGACAGGTGTCGACATCTGGCTCAACACCCCGACGCGTCCCCTCGAGGCTTCCGGTACATCGGGAGAGAAGGCAGAAATGAACGGTGTCCTCAATTTTTCGGTGCTCGACGGATGGTGGTACGAAGGTTACCGCTTCGCGGAGAATGCCGGCTGGGCGCTCACCGACAAGCGTACATATACCGACCAGGCCCAGCAGGACAAGCTTGATGCGGCTACAATCTACTCCATGCTCGAGAACGAGATCGTACCTCTCTACTTCAAGAAGAACTACAAGGGATTCAGTCCGGAGTGGATACAGTATATCAAGCGCTCGATAGGCCGCATCGCCCCCCACTTCACAATGAAGCGTCAGCTCGACGACTACATATCACGCTTCTACGAGCCCGAGGCACGTCGTTGCCACGCTCTCGCCGCCCATAACTTCAAGGAGGCCCGCGAGATTGTCGAATGGAAAGAGAACTTCGCTTCCCGCTGGAACGGCATCCAGATACTCGGCTCCGAATTCACCGAGAGCAACGCGCAGGGCGCGGCACGCACCGGCGACAGATTCGATGTGTGCTGCACTGTCAACACCAATGGCCTCGGCGATTCGCTCGGCGTGGAACTTGTGATGTACAAGGACAAGGATGGCGTGAGCACATACTCCGGCCGCAAGGACCTCGTCATCACCGGTCACGAAGGCGATATCTACCATTACGAGCTCAAGGATCAGATGAAGGAGGCGGGAGTGTTCCGCTACTCCCTCAGGATGTATCCCAAGAACGACAGGCTGCCGCACCGTCAGGATTTCGCATACGTGCGTTGGTTCTGACAGCTGAAAGCCACAATATTCTCTCCCATTAGGAGACAAGTATAAAGAAAGGGACGGTCCGCTGCGGCCGTCCCTTTGATTTTGATCATTTATTCCATAAACATCTTTACGCGGTTCCATCGGCCGTCCAGTGCGTCGGGCACACAATCTTGTTCCTCCGGCATCTTCATGTCGGCGAATTGGCTTGCACTCCAGATGAAAGGAGTCTGTTGCACGTGGGCTGTTCCGTATTTCATCCAGAACGATCGCTTGTCGCCCGTGATAGATGGTTTTCTCGACAGACCGGCGAGTGTCTCCCTGATCAGTTCTGTTGTGCAGGCCTTGGCGTCGACCGAACCGTCGGGACGTATTCTCGGCATCTCCGTGGTGCCGTATCCGAGATCCCACCGGCCATAGATCGAGAGCGGTTCCCTGTCCTCGGTGTAGGTGATCAGGTCTTTGGCAGTCTCCACGTCGGTCACGGTACCCAGACGTGCCCAGAGCTGGTTGCGGCGCATGGGACGCAGGTTCATGCTCTCGAGCTCGTAGCCTACCCACCACGATACCGGCTGGTTGACTCCGAAAATATGGCTTGTGGAGATCAGATGATGGTCGTAGTCGAGGTGATTGGGCTTGTAACCCGTGGAGTCGACGATGTCCATTTTCTTTCCGTCGCATTTGAAGAGAACGAAACGGTTGTAGCTCATGTCTATCAGTCCGATCTCTCTCGTGTTGGCGTCTACAAGCTGATATCCGTTCAGATATGTGCCTGTATTGTCGAGCTTGCAGTACTCATAGAACTCATCGATGCTGCGCGCGAACTGTTCTGCGGCAGCCGAGCGGTAGGTGAGCCATATACCGGCTGTCCTAGGCTTGTCATAGAGGTCTACATGGGTGGTCTCGTTGAAGCCTATGCCGTTGCCGTTGAAGCCGAAATCGGTGTTCGATCCGAACTGGCCCGGGCAGTTGGCATTCTGTGTCACGAAGTCTTCGCCGATCACGTAGGTCACCGCGCAGGACTGTGCCCAGAAACAGCACCAGGAGTTGTGAGTCCACACCACGTTGCCGTCGGGAAGCACCTTGGTGAAGGCCGTGCAGTGGTCCGGCTTATCTTCCGGCGCGCGTTTCCTGTGAACAGTGCCATAGCCCATCACCAGTCCGAGCTTGTCGCCTAAGCAGTCGAACAGGTCGTACTGTGAGTTGATGAAAATCACGTCGAGAAACGAAAGCGGGTCTGTGTCGTAGCCGAGCTTGCTCTGTTCTGAGGGATGGTTTGTCAGTCTCAGGTCGGCGAGACCCACATCTTTACGCGGCTCGTTGCCGGCGGCTCCGTCATATATACCCAGCTGGCGCATCATCAGTCGTATGATTTTCTGTACCATCGGGTCATCCTTGCGGTCCTCCGCCCAGTCGCACGTATAGTTGTAGTTCTCGATTATTGTCTGGGCAGCTATCGTGAGGTATTCCGGCCTGACCTCTATCGACAAGGCATCCTGTGGAGTGGCTCCGATCAGGAAGTTGCGCCATGAGTTGTCGCGTGTCGCCAGAATCGTCTTGCCGGTCTGGACTTTTCCCTGCACATATCCGGCGTTGTATTCGTTCTGGTAGATGCAGATGTCCGGATTCTGCGCGTAGATGGCATAGTTCCAGTTGTTGTCGACGCACTGCGCGAAACCGCAGGTATATTCATCGAGGACAAACCTGGTAGCCTCCGTGTTTTTGAAATTTTCTTTATAATTAGCCATGATATTTCTTTTAATGATGGTTGAATATTGTCCGGATTACTCCATGAACATTTTCACCGGATTCCATGCGCCGTCGATGGCGTCGGGGATGCAGTCCTCCTCTTCGGGGAGTTTGAACCTGGCCCAGCGGCTTTCGCTCCAGATAAAGGGGGAGCCGTCAATGTATGGACTTCCGAATTTCATCTCGAACGAAGTCTTTTTTCCGTCTATCGAAGGCTTCATGCTCAGCGATTCAAGAACCTCCCTGATTCTGGCGGTGCTGAACGCTTTGGCGTCGATCGACCCGTGTGGCTGATAGCGCAGGAACTCCGATGTCCCCATGTTTTTGTCCCAGCGTCCGGCTATGGATATCGGCTCGAGACTTTCGTTGTAGGTCACAAGTGCTTTTGCGCTTTCCATGTCATGGACGTTGGCGATGTTGCGCCACAGCTGGTAGCGGCGTTTGGGCGCTCCGTCGATAGTCTGCAGTTCGCGCCAGATTCTCTTGTACGACGGGATGTTGCATCCGAGCACATGCGTCTCGGTAACCATGTGGTGATCCCAGTCGAGGAAGTTGGGTTCGTAGCCTGTGGAGTCGTTCACGGTGAGCTGTTTGCCGTCGCTTTTGAAGAGGGCGAAGCGCGCGTAGCTCATGTCGATCATTCCGAACTCTCCCCGGTAGGCATCCACAAGCATATAGGCGTTGAGGTAGGTTCCCGTGTTGTCCATCTTCACATAGTCGTAAAACTCGTCGATGGAGCGGGCGAACATCTCGGCGGCGGCGGCTCGCCATGTGAGCCAGAGGCCGAGCGCCTTCGACTCGTTGTAGAAGTATGTCTCGGTGGTCTCGTTGAATCCGATTCCGTGACCGTTGAATCCGAAATCGGTGTTAGAGCCGAACTGTCCGGGGCAGAACGAGTTCTGGGTCAGGAAGTCGGAGCCGATCACGTACGTTATTGCGCAGCTTTGGGCGAAGAGGCAGCACCAGCTTGTGTGCGTCCAGTAGATGTTGCCGTCCTCTGTCATCTTCACAAATCCCGAGCAGCGTCCCGGTTTCAGGCGCTCCTCCGATCCGTTGAGCGGAGTTCGAAGTTTCATGTTCTCGTCATCCTTGGCCACCTGGTTGAGCGCCAGCCCGATCTCCTTGCCGGCGGCATCCCAGAGGTCCATCTGTCCGTTGATGAAGTAGATGTCGATAAATGTCAGAGGTTCATCGCCGCTGTGCATCTTCCTCTCCTCCGGATCCATACCTGCGAGACGCAGGTCATCGAACTTGACATCTTTGACAGGTGCCTTGTCTGACGCACCGTGATATATGCCCAGCATCCGGTACATCAGTCTGATTATTCCCTGCGCCTTTTCGTCGGTCCGGTTCCTGTATGCCCAGTCCACGAGATAATCGTAGTTGTCATTGAGGCATTTCACCGCGGCTTCCACTGCGGCGGGGGGAGGGGTCACCGAATCGGCTCCGGGACCTTCATCGAGCACGTACCATCGCCAGGTGTTGTTTCTGGTGGCCCTTATGGTCTTTCCCGTCTGGACTTTTCCCTGTACATAGCCGGCATTGTACTCGTTCTGGTAGATGCTGACGTCGGGATTCTGAGCGTAGACCGCATAGTTCCAGTTGTTGTCCACGCACTGGGCGAACCCGCGGGTGTACTCGTCGAGCACATACTCGGTCGGCTTTGTGTTTTTGAATTTTGGTGTATACATAACTTTTCAGATAAGATTTATTTTCATTTGGTTTTTGAATCGCCAGGATTCTTTTTGTCCGGCGTGACCGGACTGTCCGGTACCACCGGTTTTGCCGGCTCGGTTGATTTCTCGATAGCCTTTTCGAGGGCGTCGGATGAGGTCTGAGCCGCCGCCGCTGCCTTTTTTGCATCGGTTGCCGCTTTCTCAGCTGCCTCAGCTGCTGCTTCGGCCGCCTGGTCGGCCTGTTCAGCTGCCTTCACCGCGTTGCGCGCCCCGATCTCAACCATTTCAGTGTCGGAGACTTTCTTGAGGGGAACATCCGACGGGACGGGATTGACCGATGCGGCGCTTGTGGATGTCGGTCCCTGGGCCGCTTCAGATACTAAGGCATGTTTCCGGCTTTCATCCTTGCGTGCGCTGACTATGATCTTACGGATAATCACTACGCCGAGTGCCAAGAGAGATATCCACAGACAGATCCTGAATGCGAATACAGGATGGGTGGATGTCGATACATGCATCACCTTGCCGATACCGTCGATGATGAAAGGCGCTACGACGTTGCCGATGGAATCCATCGATGCGAACCATGCCAATGTGAGGGTGAGGGCCACGCGGGTCGAGGCCACCGACAGCCGGTCATAGTAGTAAGGCTGCGCTATGCCGTAGAAGTAGGAGGCAATCAGGATACCGATACCTACTATCACGGCTTCGTCGGAGATAGCCATCAGCAGGAAACCGATGGCTATCAGAGCCATCACGGCTATCGCCACATGGTTCTTGAGGATTCGCAGACACCAGTTGAGGGTAAAGCCCGATGCCATGATTCCGAGGAACAGTATCGAGGTGAGGTCGCCGGCCGTTCCGGAGTTGGTGTATCTGAACGGGATGTAAAGGCTGATTGCGGCTATTACAAGGGTTATCACGAAGTAATAGATGCAGTAACGGACGAGCATCGGGATGTTGACCTGTTGCGAGAATTTGTAATGTACCTTTGGTACGCCTTTTTTCGAGGCGTCGTTGTTGCGGATGTCCGCAGGCTCCTTGATGTAGTTCTTGAATCTGTGCGCGAAGAAAAGGGGTACGAGTGGAAGGAGGTAGATCAGGAAGGGGAGTCTCCACCATATCTTGGCCAGATAGCCGGTGGCGATAACCGACACCATAAGCACGCCGTTGAGCACTGCCGATGTGTAACCGTACTGTTTGGTGCGCTGCTCTCCGCTGAAAAGATCGGCGATGAAGGCTGTGGAGAGTGGCGATACGATTCCGGACGCTATGCCGATAAGGAAACTGAGTATGATCAGCGTGATCATGTTCGGAGCGAAGAAGAAGAGCGCTCCCCCTATTCCGTAGAACAGACATGTCCAGTTCAGCAGTTTCATGTTGTTGAACTTTGTACCGATCCATCCTCCGGCGAACACGAATGGAATAGCCGCGATATTCGGCCCTAAGGTTAAGAACTGGGTCTCGAGCTGGCTTGTGCCGGGGAAGATTTTCTGAAGGTCTCCCATTATGGGGGAGATGGCGAGTCCCGGTATGGATGTGATGATGAAAATCACATACAGGTTGAACACCGCCCATAACGGTAGTGTGCCGTTGCCGTATCCTGATTTGATTGTCATGACTTATTTCTTTAAATGTTGATATTTGTAATTGGTTTGCCAGCGGCTCAGAACGTGAAGGCGAGCTGGGTCTGGATTCTGTTGTCGTGTGCTCCCCCTTTGTTCCATGTCTGGCGGTGTCCCCAGATATACTCGACTCCGAGCTGCAGGTAGGATGTGAAGTTATAGAAGCAGTTCACGGCTCCGTAAAGGGCATATTTATAGTTGTCGTCATCCGGAAGCGCCTTGGCATAGCCATCCACATCCCATATTCTTGATTCGGAGAACATGGCGTTGAACTGAAGCTTGTCGGTGGCGTTGACTGTAACTCCGAAGTTTGCGCCCAACATTGGAGTAGGTTTAAGACGGCCGGGTTCGCTGTTGCTCGGTATCCATGAGAGAGGTTTCCCCGCTATATCCTGCAGGTAGGCCCCGATGCCCTCTCCGTATGCGATCTGATAGTAGAGTATCACCGGTTTTGCTGGTTGCACGTTGCCCGAAAGCATCACTCCCCATCCCGAAGTTCCCCGAAGACGGTCGTTGAGAAGATCACGGTACGAGATATGGCGGTATATTCCTGAGAGACGGATGCGGTTCCACTTCGACCAGCTGTATTCCACCCATACCGGGATGTCGGGACAAAGTTGTGCCACATTGGTGGTTAGTACTTTGGTATCATCATATTTTCTGTAGTCCTTTCCGCGGTAATAGCCGTTCGACGAGTAGTAGGAGGGTACATCGATGGCGGCGGCGAACCGGAATCCGTTGTAGGACTTCGAAGTATAGCCGACTTCGTATGCAACTGCCGAGACACATCCGGAAGGTCCCTGGGGGTCTATCGTCGGAGGCTGGCAGGCATATCCGTCCTGAAAGAGGGTGAGTTTCATACCCGCCGTGAAATTACGGTAGGAGAGCCATGCGCGTTGCAGCATCACCTGCGAATTTACGCCGTTGGTTCCCGCCTTGACATATCCTGTCAGCTGGTCGGGAGTGTTGGCGAACGCCACCACCTGCAGGTCAAGCGAACCGTTGATGGGATTGATGTAGAAATCGGCCTTGTGATCTCGCTGTGCCGGAACCGGTATGGCCGATGTCACAAACGAGATTCCGGCACCCGGCTGCTCATAGAGGTCGTTCCCTATATCCCATCCTAAAATAGGGTTGATCTCTCCTCCGATTGTCATTATGAATTTGTTGTCGGAGGTTTTAAGCACGAAAGCCGGTGCCTTGATGTGGCCCGGCTCCTCGGCCTTGGCGGCCTGAAGAATCTCTTTTACTTCGGCATCCGGCTTGCAGAACAGGATGCTTCTCTCGCGCGACGGCAGGGAGTCCTGTCCGGATACGCCCTGTGAGCAAAGCCCTAAGGCGAGGGTTGCTATAAAGTAATGTGTTTTCATAGAATATAGAAATTATCTCTCATGTGGTCGGAAGCAACTCCTCCAGCCGCGTGATGTGTTTTTCGCGTTTATATCTAAATTAACAAGCAATCATCACAATGGTTTAGCATTTATTTGGATTTGTCGGTACTTATTGTTGTTATTTATGGCGAAGTCCTGAAAGATTGTGGTAATATTGTAAAAAAATATTCATTACTTTCGAAAAACATTCATGGTGTCCGGATGTTCTAATAATTAGAACACACATATTCCGGAAATAGGGTTTCCGGAATATATACCTTGGTAACAATTATTGCTTGTACTATGAAATACGTAAATACCGGTTACGGTAAAATTCCATTTGTATCACTGCTCGCAATACTATCCATATCGCTTGTGGTGAATCTTCCCGGGCTTGCCATATCGCCCATCATGGGAAAACTCGACGAGGTGTTTCCGAATGTCACCGAGATGGAAATCCAGTTGCTGACGGTGCTCCCGAATCTTGTCACTATTCCTTTTATATTATGCTCCGGCAAGATATGCACTCAGAAGAATCAGATGTGGATTCTCGGCATAGGTCTGGGAATTTACGCTCTGGCCGGAGTGCTCTATTTCTTCGCCAAGTCGATGATCGAGCTGATTCTGCTCAGCTGTCTGCTCGGTGTGGGCTGCGGTCTTGTCATTCCGCTTGCGGCAAGTCTCATATCACAGTATTTCGTAGGCAAGGAGCGTACACGTCAGCTCGGCATGAAGTCGAGCCTTTCCAATTTCTCGGTTATCTTTGCCACGCTTTTCGTCGGCTGGGTGGCCTCGCTCAACTGGCACTTGTCTTTTATAGTCTACATGCTTCCGGTCGTTCCGTTACTCCTGATGCGCTACATGACGGCGGATTATATCGACAGTCATAAGATTCTGCTGCCGCCTCCTCCATTGGAACCACGTGCCGAACCGGACAAACCCTCCGACGATGATATCAAAACCAGCGTGCGGCTCAAGCAGCCTGCCTCCCCGAACTTCCATTTCCAGGGTTCTGTGGCAGTCAAGCTGCTGATAGGGGTGATGGCTCTCTATCTGGTCATGACATACGCCACTGAGGTGGTTTCCTATTATCTTCCCTTCGACATGAAGCATTACGGCCTTTCCACCGGCGATGTCGGTGTGGCTACTGCGATGTTCTTCGCCTCGGCTACAGTTTCCGGATTCTTCCTCACGTCGATCATATCTTACTTTAAGGAACGGACCATCCAGTTTGCCATATTCCTCTGCGTGGTCGGTCTGCTCACCTGCGGACTTTTTCACCACTATGCCGCGTATATCCTCGGTGTGTTCATCATGGGTCTCGGCTACGGTGTGGTCCAGCCTGTCATCTACGACAAGACTTCATTTCTTGCTCCGACCAGCGCGAAATCCACAGCCTATTTCTCCTATCTGCTCACATGTAATTATATCGGGATCTCCTGCGTACCCTTTATCGTGGGCGGTATGAAGACTCTATTCCATGCCGGTGCTGATCCCAATTTCTCATTCATATTCAATGCCGCAGTCTGCGTTCTGGTGCTCATTCTCGCGATAGTATTCAGAAAGTCGTTCATCTTCGAGGCCGACGCCACTTTCGCGCAGCCGCAGAAAGCACTGAAAAAGTGAGAATTTAAATTTATAAGTTGGAATCTGGATTTACAGATTTCTGATTGCTGATAAAAAGAGGATGCATCCCAACCGGGATGCATCCTCTTTTTAGGTTTCATAAATTTTACTCCTCTGTCTGGGTGGCGGCGTACTCTTTGAGCAGCTTTTCCTGGACATCGGAGGGTACAAGCTCGTAGCCTGAGAAGCTCATCGAGAAGGAGCTGCGTCCGCCGGTGATCGAACTGAGCGAGGTAGAGTAGGAGGACATCTCCTTGAGAGGCACCTTGGCGCTGAGTTTCTCGATGCCGTTCTCGGAAGCCATGCCCATGATCACGGCGCGGCGTCCCTGAAGATCGCTCATCACATCGCCCATGGTGTCGCCCGGGGTGAGCACCTCCACGTCGTAGATCGGCTCGAGAATCTTCGGGTTGGCCTGCCTGAACGCTTGCGAGAAGGCGTTGCGTCCTGCCAGACGGAAGGAAATTTCGTTGGAGTCCACCGGGTGCATCTTGCCGTCATAGATCATAACCCTGACGTCGCGGGCGTATGAACCGGTGAGCGGTCCCTGCTCGATGCGGTCCATCAGGCCTTTCACAATCGCCGGAATGAAGCGCGCGTCGATCGCGCCGCCTACGATGCAGTTGTACACAACCAGTTTTCCTCCCCATTCCAGAGGTATCTCCTGCTTGTCGCGGACGTTGAGCTTGAACTCCTGGTTGCCGAACTTATAGGTGTCTGGTTCCGGCATGCCCTCCGTGTAGGGTTCAACGATAAGATGGACCTCTCCGAACTGTCCCGAACCTCCTGACTGTTTTTTGTGGCGATAGTCGGCGCGGGCAGCCTTGGTGATGGTCTCGCGGTAGGGGATGCGCTGCTCCTGATATTCCACAGGAAGCTTGTCGTTGTTCTCGATGCGCCACTTGAGCGTGCGGAGGTGGAATTCTCCCTGGCCCTTCACGAGAGTCTGCTTAAGTTCTTTCGACTGCTCCACAATCCATGTGGGGTCCTCCTCATGCATGCGGGTGAGGAGACATGCGAGCTTTTCGGCATCACTTTCGTTCACGGGCTTGATGGCGCGGACATACTTCGGCGCCGGATATTTGATGAAATCGAACTGGTATTCGCATCCCTTCTCGTTGAGGGTGTTGCCGGTGCGCACGTCCTTCAGTTTCACGGCGGCGCCTATGTCGCCGGCCTCGAGGGAGTCGATCGGTGCGCGCAGCTGGCCGCAGATGGTGAAGATCTGTGCCAGACGTTCCTTGCTGCCGCGGCTCACGTTGTCGAGGTCCATTCCGGCCTTGAGCGTGCCGCTCATGACCTTGAAATAGCTTACCTCTCCGATGTGGGGCTCAACCGATGTCTTGAAGAAGAACACCGACACGGGGCCGTCGGCCAGTGGCTTCACCTCTTCGCCGGCGGTGTCGACCGGAGCCGGCATATCGGTCACGAAGGGGCAGACGTTGCCGAGGAATTCCATCAGACGGCGTACGCCCATGTCTTTGGCGGCGCTCAGAACTACCACCGGATAGATGGAGCGATCCACCAGTCCTTTGCGGATTCCCTCGCGCATCTCATCCTCCGTCAGGCTTCCCTGCTCGAAGAATTTCTCCATCAGTGTCTCGTCGTTCTCGGCTGCGGCTTCCACCAGTTTCTGGTTCAGTTCGCGAGCCTTTTCGAGTTCTTCTTCCGGTATATCGGAGATTGTCGGAACGCCTCCGTCGGGTCCCCACTCATATTTCTTCATCAGAAGCACGTCGATCATCGAGTGGAAGTTCGGTCCCGACTCCAGAGGATACTGGATCTGCACCACCCGCGGACCGAAGTTTTCGCGCATCTGTTCCATAACATTCTCGAAGTCAGCTTTCTCACCGTCCATCTGGTTGAGTGCGAAAATGACCGGTTTTTTCAGTTCGGCTGTCGTACGGAAGATATTCTGCGTACCGACCTCCACGCCGTATTCGGCGTCCACAAGAATCAGACCCATGTCGCATACTCCCAGGGCGGTGTATGCGTTGCCCACGAAGTCATCCGATCCGGGACAGTCGATGATGTTCAGTTTCTTTCCGTTGAACTCCGCGTTGAATACGGTGGAGAATACCGAGTATCCATACTCCTTCTCTACGGGGAAATAGTCGGAAACTGTGTTGCCGGCATCTACCGTGCCGCGACGTTTTATCACACCACACTCGTAGATCATCGATTCCGCGAGTGTGGTTTTACCCGAGCCCTTTGATCCGAGAAGGGCTATGTTTTTGATTTCGTTGGACTTATAAATCTTCATCTGATTTGGGATTTAAATTGTTTTGCGTTTTGCAGCGTGATTTTGCCTTCTCTTGACAGGGTCTTGTGGCAAAACCGAACGCAATTTAGCAAAAAAAATGAACAAATGACATGCAGGAAAATATGTTCTGTAACATATTGTCGGATTTTTTTGTAATTTTGCATTAAAAAGCAGTATCTTTTATGCATGTATATGTCCATATCCCGTTTTGTCGGCGCAAGTGTATATATTGTGATTTCTATTCGGTGGGGGAGAGGCTGGCCGACTGGCCCGGTCTCGTCGACTCGCTGCTGAGGGAAGCTCGTATCCGCGCCGATTCTTTCGGCAGCCACACTCCCGGTGTCCCCTCCTCTTTATATATCGGAGGAGGAACGCCGTCGCTAATGCCTGTTGAGGAGTTCCTGCGGCTCTCCGCCGGCTTGTCGGAACTCTTTCCGGACGGACCGGGGGAATTTACTGTCGAGGTAAATCCCGACGATGTGTCGGAGGACAAGGTGGCCGCATGGTGCGCTGCAGGCGTAAACCGTGTCAGCATGGGAGTGCAGTCGCTGATGGATTCTGAACTGAAAGCTATATGCCGGCGACATACGGCCGGCGATGCCGTCGAGGCATACGGCCTGCTCCGGAGGTCGTTCCGCAATATCAGCCTTGATCTGATATTCGGCCTTCCCGGGCAGACTCCCGATTCGTTGCGTCATACGGTGGATGGTTTTCTCGATATGGCGCCAGAACATATATCGGCATACTCTCTCATGTACGAGGAGCGGACAGCTCTCACCAGGATGCGAGACCGCGGAACCATCGACGAGACCGCCGAGGCTGACTCTGTGGAGATGTTTGCCATGGTGAGCGATATGTTCGCCGGTGCCGGTTACGAGCAATATGAAATCTCGAACTATGCCCGCGAAGGTTTTCGATCTCTCCACAACTCATCTTACTGGAAAGGACTCCCGTACATCGGACTCGGCCCTGGGGCCCATAGCTATGACGGTCTGCGCACGCGCCGTGAGAATCTTCCCGATCTTGCGGCATGGCGGGGGGGAGATGAAACTGATTTCCCCTTTTCAGAAGAAACCCTTACCGACGATGAACTCCGCGAAGAATATATAATGACTCGCCTGCGCACCCGAGAGGGAATACCGCTCGATGAATTCGGCCGAAGATTCGGTTCTGTCGAGAGTGACCGCCTGTTGAGAAAAGCCGGAAGATTCATGGAGGGCGCCATCCGCAGAAATCCGCAACCTTCGCTCACACTCTGCGATGACGGAAAGTTTCTCTCGCTCACCCGCGCCGGGATAATGGTCAGCGATGAAGTTATATCGTCGCTGTTCTGAATCCCTGGATTCGGGGAGGTGCGGTGAGGTTCACGTAGGTGAGGTTTGTGGGAAACATCTTGGGAAAATGCGACAAAAATTAGCATCGATAAAAAAAAAGAGCTAAATTTGTTTTTTAATCGGAAACCGGGTGATGCTGTCACTTCGGAATCCTAATTGTTTAATCAGCGCAATTCCCTGGAATTAATATGACTATAGCGCGTAAAGAAGTCCGGTTCACCAAGATGCATGGTGCCGGCAACGATTATATCTATCTCGATGCAACGGGAGAAATGCCTGAAGATCTTCCGGAACTCTCGCGTCGGATGAGCGATCCCCATTTCGGAGTCGGTAGCGATGGTCTGGTGGCTGTGATGACCTCCTACATCGCTGATTTTCGTATGCGGATGTTCAATTCCGATGGCAGCGAGGCCGAGATGTGCGGCAATGCCTCGCGTTGTATCGCTAAGTTTGTGTATGAAAAAGGTCTGACCGACAGTGAGACCGTCACCCTTGAGACGCTTGCCGGAATCAAGGTGCTTCATCTTCATGTGTGTGAAGGCGTGGTGGAGTCTGTCACCGTCGACATGGGTGCTCCGGTGCTCGAGCCGGCGTCGGTGCCGGTGCAGAGCCTTGACCCGAAACTCCGTCTCGCCGAAGAGGAGACCGTGGATGGCAGGACCTACCGCATCACCGGCGTCAGCATGGGAAATCCCCACGGTGTGATCTTTGTCGACGAAATCGATGATGACCTCGTGCTCCGGCAGGGACCGCTTCTCGAGGTGGCTCCCATATTCCCGGCAAAAGCCAATATCGAGTTCGCCAAAGTCCTTGACCGCTCCACAATCGAGATGCGCGTCTGGGAACGTGGCTCTGGAGAGACCCTCGCCTGCGGAACCGGAGCATGTGCCACAGCTGTGGCGGCCGCGCTCAACGGCCTCACCGGCCGCGAGGTGGATGTCCGTCTGCGCGGCGGCACGCTTCATATCCGCTGGGATGAAGCCGACGGTCATGTGTTTATGACTGGTCCTGCCGCGTTCATCTGCGACGGAGTCTTTTACCTCTGACCGTATATTATCATCAACTCTCAGTACACGCTTGTCAGCAGAATTACCATTTTAATTAAAAAGTTCATTTATGCTTATCAATAATAATTTCGAAAAGCTGCCGGAGTCTTATCTCTTCTCCACTGTGGCCGCCAAACTCAGAGAGTTCAAGGAAGCGAATCCGTCGGCCGATGTGATACGCATGGATATAGGCGATGTGACGCTGCCGATTCCCGCCAGCGCCCTGGCCGCCATGCACCGCGCCGTCGATGACATGGCCGACAAGACTACATTTCATGGTTACGGCCCCGAGCAGGGCTACGCTTTCCTCCGCGATGCGATCGCCGAAGGTGACTACCGGGCCAGCGGTGTCGATATCCGTTCCGACGAGATATTCATCAGCGACGGTGCCAAGAGCGATCTCGGAAATCTTGGCGACATATATGCCGCCGGCAACGTGGTGGCGGTGACCGACCCGGGTTATCCGGTATATGTCGATTCAAATGTGATCGACGGACGTGGCGGAGAACTTGTTGGCGGCCGCTGGAGCAATTTTATCTATCTTGACTGTACGGAGGAAAACGGTTTCAAACCGACTCCTCCCGAAGCCCACGCCGATGTGGTATTCCTCTGCTCGCCGGCGAACCCCACAGGCGTGGCGTTCACCCGCTCCGAACTCGAGGCGTGGGTGGCTTACGCCCGTCGCAACAATGCGGTCATAATATATGACTCGGCCTATTGCGCCTACGTAACAAGTCCCGGTGTGCCCCGCTCGATCTATGAGATAGAGGGAGCGCGGGATGTGGCCATCGAGGTGAGAAGTTTTTCGAAAACAGCCGGCTTCACCGGTCTCCGGTGCGGTTACACCGTCGTGCCCGACACTCTCTGCGGATTCGACCCCGAGGGACGCAAGGTACAGCTCCGCAAGCTGTGGAACCGTCGGCAGACCACCAAGTTCAACGGCGCCAGCTATATAATCCAGCGCGGAGCGGAATCGCTCTACAGTGAGCAGGGACGCGCCGAGACCGAACAGAATGTGGCATATTATCTCGAAAACACGCGGATCATCCGCGACAGCGTCGCCAAAGCCGGTTTCAAGGTGTTCGGCGGCACTGACTCTCCGTACGTCTGGATGCGCTCGTCTCGCGGGGAGGGATCCTGGGAACTCTTCGAGAAGTGTCTGTGCGAGGCCAACATCTCCTGCACTCCAGGAGTGGGATTCGGTGCCAACGGGGAAGGTTACATCCGTCTTACCGGGTTCAATACCCGGGAGAAGACTGTCGAGGCAATGCGACGGCTTGCCGAAATGATGAAATGATTTTGCTAAGGCAGTCCTGATATATTTCTCGACTTCCGGTAATAACTAAATGTCAAGAGGCTGAGACGTAAATGATTTACGTCTCGGCCTCTCCTCGTTACGGGGGAATGTTCCATGTGATAAGGAGTTGTGAATGTCAAAAGATATGGTTTTCTGTGGATATTCAATATTAATTGGCAAAAATATTTGCAAATAAGATGACAATATTATATTTTTGTGGAGACAAATAAGTCATGCTGTCAATGGCGACACATATCGTAACAGACAATAACAACTTTATCTTATAATATTAAATTCAACTTTATGAAGAAAAAGCTACTTTTAATGCTGCTGGTGCTCGTAACTATGCCTGCATTCAGCAATGTCGTGGATGTCGACATCAAAGCCTTGTTTGGAAACAGGACATCGAATCTAAATTTCAGTGCAACTCCTACTACAAAGGAATACGGTGATATCCAATTTGTTTTCACAAAGAATGGCACTAATGTGTTTGGATATGACCCTCGCACGTTCAAGCCGCTTGCCGGTATTAACATGATGGGCGAAGGTAATACCATGGCTGTGTCCGGTAAAGCTGGAACATCGATTAAGATTTCTAAGGTGGTACTTAACCTTTTCTCCTCAAATAAAGCTACCGCAGTAAAGGTCAATGATGTTGAGTATCTGGTTTCCGGAACCACTTTTACATGGGAGGATGCGCCTTCTGCTAAAGTGACATTTGCAGATCCGACAGGAAAGTTGAAGTTTACTTCCATGCAAGTGACATATTCATGTATATCCAATAGTACACCGATGCCTGTGATCACTCCGGAAAGCGGAACTTACTACAACAGTCTGGAAGTGACCATCGCTCCCGGTGAAGGTTCTCCGGAAGGAACCAGGATCTATTATGTGACAGAAGCTTATTCAATCATCGGCAATGTTCCTGATCCTACTGTGGAATCTACTGAGTACACAGGTCCGATTGTATTGAATTACGATGAGCGTAATCAGGTTGTGAAGGCTATCGCCGTCGCTCCGGGCATGGATCCCTCCGGCATGGTGTTTAGGGATTATTCCATTAAGTCAGCAACTTCTTGTTCATCGATTTACCAGTTTATACTCAATGCAAGCAGCAACCAGAACATGTTTTACATGATGGAGAAGGAATGCACTGTTCTCTATCAGAACGGCCCGGTTATGTTTGTTACCGACGGAGAAAATACTCTTTATGTTGCAAAGGTACCCGCTGGCAAGTATAAGGAAGGTGATGTGATATCCGGTTTCTACGGTAAATATACCGATTTCCGCTCACAGGCCGGTATGCTCGCTGCAGCTGACAGTTTCAAAGACGCAATCCGCAACGAGCCTTATGAATGGAAAAACGGTACATATACTGACCTTACAAACACCAGTCTGTATTCGAACTGCTCTCCCTACGCTGTCAATACCGTCTGGTTCCAGCGCAATATGAAGGCCGAGAACAGCTCTGTCAATGGCTGGCTGATTTTTGCCAACGGTGAAAGGGCGGCGCTCTACAATGCCCTCACCCAGTCATCACTTGAAACTCCCGTGGAGTTCCCCGCTATGGAAGGATGGTATGATGTGAAGGGTGTTACGTCCATCTACGAGACTGTTGAAAGCGGAAGCCAAGCAGATCTCACTCTCTACCAGTTCATTCCTTTCAGCTTCGTAGAGTCTGTAGCCGATAAGACCGCAGTTCCGGTGTTCACTCCCGCTGCCGGCAAGTATCAGCTTCCGCTTGAGGTGACTGTGACATGCGAGACTCCCGATGCAGTGATCCGATATACCGAGGATGGCTCCGACCCCACAATGGATTCGCCCATCATGAACGGCTCCGTGACAATCAACAAGGCAACATCTTTCAAAGCTTTTGCTGTAGCCCAGGGCCTTCTTCCCAGCGACAAGGCAGAATCCTTCTATGAGTTCAAGGTTACCGGTATCGAGGGTATTGATGCCGAAGACGGTGAGGCAGAGTACTTCGACCTTCTCGGCCGTCGCGTAAGCAAACCCGCCAACGGCATGTACATCATGCGCCGCAACGGCGAGTCCACCCCCGTCCTCATAAAATAACCACGAGTCCGAAGTCTGACATAAAAATCCCCGCAGGGTCATGCCTGCGGGGATTTTTGATAAGACTTACGTCCTTCAACCCAATATAAGAAGGACTTATTTGGCAAAGGGGCCAGAGTAATGTATAGCAGCATAGTTATGGCAAAAAAGAAAGGAGACAAACCTACTTTCGGGTTTATCTCCTTTCTGATTATTGGTTGTCGCTCAGTTCATGTCGTTGAGGACTGAGCGGCTGGCGGTGGCCTGCGAGAGGATGCCGTCGTAGAAGGCTTCCACATCGCTCCAGGCGTAGAAGGGGAAGCGGTCCGTGGCTACGGGGATGCGGGTCTCCACCTCATTGAGGAGGAACTTCACCAGAATGTCCTCCGGGTTCTTCTTGTTGCGGAAGAACACCATCTGTATATTGCCGGCCATCGGGGCTATCTTGAAGTCGGAATAGACCTTGTGGAGTTCTCCGGGGCGGCTCTCCTGCGCGTAGCAGTTCTCGAGCTGCATAAGTCCCGCCAGCGGGATTATGTTGCCGTCGTGGGCGAAGCGCAGGTCGGCGCCGTTCCGTCCCTCCCTGATGGCTTTGCGCGCGCAGTCCATCATGTTCTTCAGCGAAGGACGGGCGCAGTCGAGCAGCAGACCGCCGGCCATCGGATTGTTGCTGTTGGTGGCGTAGAATCGCCAGTTGAATGCCTGCCACATATCGAACAGCTCCTCCGGAGTCAGGATGTCGTTGAACCGCACCGGGCACTCCATGTTCTGCATGTCGACGGTCACCCAGTAGACACTCCACATGAAATCATGCGGGTTGATATTGGCGTAGACGTATGCGGGGTCGTTGAAGATCAGTTTCATCAGGCGGTCGGGGCGGGTCTGTTCCTGCTCGAACTTGCGGGATATCTCGGCCCAGGGACCCTCCCTTCGGGTGAAATGGTTGGCCTCGTCGGTGTGGTAGTTGAGGTGCGACATGTGTCGCTCTGACGATTCGCGGTCGATATGCAGCGAGGGTTTCACCTCCTTGAGTCCTTCGCAGAAGGAATTCATGGAGTGGGCGCAGCGCATCACCACGGTCGAGCGGGCGAATATACGCGGTTTACCGGCGAACGCTTCGGGATAGTTTTCGATCATACGGCGTCCGATGGAACGGTGCTGGCGGTGGCCGAGAGGGGTGAGTTCCCCGCCGCGGCCCTCGGCCTCAAGCCAGACCTGGCCGAGCCGGTCGAGCATGTCGAGCCCCGTATCGGTGAGCGCACCTGCCTGTTTTGCCGCCTCCATTTTATCTATGAGCCGCGAATAGTCCTTGTCGCTGATAAGATAGCGGGAGCCGTGACGGCTGAAGTGGGAGATGTAGAACGGTTCGTAACCTTTTGGTGCGGGAGTGACTGGTGCGCCATCAATGTTCGGATAGGCCAGATATACTCCTCCTGCCCTGTCGGGATTCTCGCGGATCTCCTCTAAAGAAGTCTGGGCGGGAGCCGCAAGGGCCCCCGCTGCCAGAACAGTCAGCAATGATATGATTCTTTTCATTTTTTTAACTGTTATTTCTCGATAGTGCTTTTATAGCCGTCATTCTGTTTGAGCGTGGGATTGTTCATCAGTTCGGCCTCGGGAATGGGGAATACTTTCAGGTGGTCATCCACATCGCATCCGAGGCGTTCGCCGCCTTTCCAGTCCCAGTTGCGTCCTTTGGTGAACTTGTCGAAACGTATCAGGTCAGTACGGCGCAGGCACTCCGATGCGAATTCACGCTGACGCTCGTCGAGGATGAAATCGAGGGTGAGTTCGCTGTCCTGAATCTTGCCGGACACGTCCGATTTAATGCCGCTCTTGGCATATTTGTCGCTCATGTAGGCGCGCATGCGGACCTCGTTGACATATTCGAGGGCGAGCGTACGGCTGCCGTTTGCTCCGCGGAGGATGGCCTCGGCCGCCATCAGATAGGCATCGGCGGTGCGGAAGAGCGGAAAGTCGATTGACGAGTAGATGTCGCCCGAGGCGCAGATCTGGTCATCACGGGTCACGTTGCGCCACTTGATGTAGCCGAAGCCGCAGGTGAAGGTGGAGGTCATCGCCTCGTTGTCGTCCCAGGTTTCCTTCTTCTGGTTGGGAAGGGCGGTCATGAACTGTGCGCGCTTGTCGTTCTTGGTGTTGCCCCAGGTGTCGTCGGTGCGGAAAGTCACGTCGGAGGGGTCGAAGATGTCTACGAGAGTGGTTTTCGAGCGCACGTTGCCCCAGCCTTTGGAGCCGACGCCGGTGCGGTAGAGTTCATCCATCGGGCCGTTGACGAAAGCCTTCACGTAGAAATTGGTACCGGCGGAACTCTGTGCGCGGAGTCCGTCCTGCGCGAGACCCCAGATGATCTCCGGGCATTGGTCATTGTCGGCAAGGAAGATGTGGCGGTAGTCGTCGGCAAGGGGATAGACGCCGCATTCGATCACCTTCCTGGAGTAGGCGAGTGCGTCATTGTAGCGGTCGGTGCCGGTCCAGGTCTTCATGTTGAGATACATACGGGAGAGAAGGATCCATGCGGCGGCGCGGTCCACGTGGCCGCGGCCTGCCGTGCCGGGATTGGCGAGCACATCCTCCGATGCGGTGGCGCCGCAGATGGCGAGAAGTTCCTTCTCTGCGAACTCAAGTACTTCCGCGCGGGTTTTCTGCACCGGAAGGTCCTTGGGGCCGACGGTCTCGTCAATGACGGGGACGTTGGCGAAGAGGTCGGCGAGCATAACGTAGCAGTAGGCGCGGATCATCTTGACTTCGGCGCGATACTGCGCGTAGTTGTCCTTGAAGTCATCCCAGAGACCGCGGCTCTTGAGCGCCTCGGGAGTGCATTCGCGGAGGAACTCGTTGCTGTATGCAACCGACATGTAGAGACGCTGGTAAGTCCAGGTCACCACCGATGCGTTCGATGCGTCCCAGGTGAGATTCAGGCAGCGTCGCAGACCGTTGGACTGCGAAGGCATGATGAAGTTGTCAGTGCTCAGCTCCTGCAGATAGAAGAGCAGACGCACATAGCCGGAGTATCCTTCGTTGGCGCCCAGAAGGTCTCCGTCGCCGCCGTCGCCTCCCTGCTGTCCTGTCTGGATGAGCGAAGCGTAGCATTTGGCCAGCATCCCCATGTAGCCCTCTGTTGTGGAATACACGTCATCCTTTACAAGCTTGTTGTCGTCGATAGGCATCGTGTCGAGATCGTGCACGCATGAGCTGAACGACACTGCCCCGACAATAGCCAGAAGAAGAGTGAAAATATATTTCTTCATGATTTATTCTTGTTTGATGGTTAGAAGAGAAGTTTGATACCGAGCGTATAGGTGCGCGGGCGGGGATACACATCGCGGTCAAGACCGCTGTAGAGTTCCGGATCCACACCGCTGTACTTGGTGAATGTGCACACGTTCTGCACGCCGAGGGTGATACGGAGCGAGCTGCTGCTGTTCCAGAGTCTGGGGAACGTGTAGCCGAGGGTGATGTTGTCGATGCGGAAGAATGATCCGTCCTCAAGCCAGTAGTCGGAATAGAGCTGCTGGTTGTCGAATCCGGTCTCGACGGTGCTCTTCAGAAGGTTGGAGAAGCTGCCCTGGTCGGAATAAGCCTGCTGCATGTACTGGTTGGCGCGCACGTAGTTGTACACATAGTTGCCGAACGCTCCGTGTCCCGCGATGGCGAGGTCCCAGTTGCGGAAACTCAGACGGGTGTTGAAGCCGAGCAGCGAGGTGGGAAGGGCGCTCTTGTCGCCGGCGTATTTGGTCTCGGTGCTGGAGAGGCTTCCGTCGGGCTGCACATACATTCCCTCGATAGGCTTGCCGTTGTCGTCATAGGCCTGCTTGGCGAGATAGAAGGTGTAGGGAGTCTTGTCGACCATGAACACCTGGACGGTCTTTCCTGTGCCGGAGATGGCTCCGGTGTTGACGAAGTTGTTCTCGGAGTCGATCACGTTGAGTTTGGTGATCTTCGACTGCTGCCAGGTATAGTTGAATCCGATGGTCCATTCCCAGTCGCGGGTTGTGACGGGGATGGCGTTGACGGCGATCTCCACACCCTGGTTCTCCATCGAGCCGATGTTGGTGGTGAGCACCGGAGCGTAGTTCACTCCCGCGGGCACGTTGATGGTGTTGAGCAGGTCCTTGGTGAAGCGCTTGTAATAGTCAATGGATCCGTTGATGCGGTTGTTGATGAATCCCCAGTCCACGCCTACGTTCCATGTAGTGGTTGTCTCCCACCTGATGTCGTTGTCATATCCGTTGGGACGGTAGGTATGGTACCATTCGTCGAAGAGGTAGCTCGACTCGGGGTATGAGATGGAGTATGTGGTCATCCAGGGATAGTCGTCGATGATGTCCTGCTGTCCGGTCACGCCGTAACCGGCGCGCAGCTTGAGGTCGGAGAGCGTGTTCTGATCGCGGAGGAACGGTTCGTTGATCAGACGCCATGCGAGTGCCACCGAGGGGAATAGACCCCAGCGGTTCTTCTTGGAGAAGCGGGAGGAGGCGTCGGAGCGGAGGGTGGCTGTGAGCAGGAAGCGAGAGTCGAATCCGTAGTTCACACGTCCGTAGAACGATACGAGGTAATATTCCGATTCATAATGCTTCGGGGTGTTCAGCTCGTTTCCTTCCGGGTCGTTCTGGGTACGGTTGTATTTCTTCCAGAAGTGCTGCCAGCCGTAACCGGCCATTGCTGAGAAGTCATGCCTGTCGGCCCATGTATGCTTGTAGTTGGCGTAGAAGTCGAGCAGATAGTTGCGTTTCTGCTGGCGGCCGGCCTCGTCGAGTCCTGTGCCGTCCTTCTGGTTGCCGGTGTACATCATTCCGGCGAATTCCGGTACGTAGCGGTCATAGTTGCTGTTGAGCACGTCGTAACCGAGGTTGAGGTTGAAGGAGAGGTCCTCGAGGCGGTGTACCTTGTAGTCGAACTGGGGGCGTTGCCGATCGAGCGGAACACTTTGTTGACGCGGTCGTCGAGCTCGAGCATGGCCACGGGGTTGTCGGTCTGGATGGCCATGGGAGAGTTGCCGTTTTTCCAGATATAGTAGCCGAGACCGGGTCCGGTGGTGTCATCGGTGCGCACGGGGCGTGTGGGGTCGTAGCTGATGGCGTTGCCGACAACGGATTCGTCAACTTTCCTCTCTCGTTCCCACGACACCTTGCCGTTGAGCGAGATGTTGAGGTGATTGTCGAGAAGCGATGGAGTGAGTGAGAGGGCGGCGTTGACGCGCTGGTAGTTGTTGTTGCGGATGATACCGTCCTGGTTGGCGTAGGAAACCGACACGCGGAAGGGAGTGAGTATCGGATCGATTTTGCCGGTGACGGAGAGGTTCTGCTCCGTGCCGAAGGCGGTGCGGAAAATCTCGTCCTGCCAGTTGGTGTTGGCGGTGCCGTAGACTGCGTCGGAGGGTACGCCGGTGATTCCGGGTACAATCTGACGGAACTCGTCGGCTGTGAGCACGTCGAGAGTCTTTGTGCGCTGTGACAGTGCGAAAGTGCCGCTGTAGGCTACCTTGACCTTGTCGCTGCCTTTCTTGGTGGTGATGACGATCACGCCGTTGGAGGCGCGGCTACCGTAGATGGCAGTGGCCGAAGCATCCTTGAGGACGGTGAAGCTCTCGATGTCCTCGGGGTTGATACCGGCCAGAAGGTTGGAGCCTCCCTCGATGGTGGAGTTGTCCACCGGCACTCCGTCGATCACGAACAGAGGGTCGTTCGATGCCGAGAGCGAGGCGCCGGAACGGATTCTGACCGTAGCGCCCGAGCCGGGGGCTCCGCCGCTGCTCACCACGTTCACGCCCGGTATCTTTCCTACCATGGCGTCCTGTACCGAGGTGCGGTTTCCTTTATTGAAGTCATCGGGACGGATTGCGGCCACCGATCCGGTGGCATCCTCTTTCTTTACTGTACCGTAACCGATCACGACCAAGTCTCCGAGGATCTCCGCATCTTCGTGAAGCACGATTCCCGACGCGAGAAGCGGCGAGTCTGCGGCAATTTCCACCGGCTTGCATCCCACGTAGGTCACGGTAAGAAGCGAGTTTGATTTGGGAACACTCAGGACGAACTTTCCGTCAAGATCCGTACTGGTTCCGATTGTGGTGCCTTTTACAAGGACAGTGGCGCCGATCACGGGTTCATGTTCCTGATCCACCACGAGGCCCGATATTTTCACCTGGGCCATGAGCTGCGGGGATATCATGGCTATGGCAAATGCCGCCAATATCCTCCTCAGTCTCGAAAAATGTCTTGGATTTTTCATGTTAGGAAATTATAGTATTGATGGTATGTCAACCTTAAAAGCTTAGCTTGGATTATCTATCGGATCGTTTTCAATTTACTATATGTTTGCAAAATTAATCACATCATGGGCACGGAGCAAGAGTATGTAAATGAAAAAGTAAGTCCTGATAAGATTCAATAAGCTGATGATCAATCTTAAGATATGTGATAAAAGTAAGCGCCTCCATAAGCGGATGGAGGCGCGTAAGTATGATTATTTTGGAAGAAAAAGGGATATGGACACGTTTGTCAGATGGTCTTGACGGCTTCTTTGAATTCCTCGCGCGGGAGAATGGAGCGATTCCGGATGCGCTGCCGGTAGTTGTAGACAGTCTGTGCTGAATAGTGGAGGAAGGATGCTATTTTGGTGGAGTCTCCTATGCCGAGTCTTACCAATGCGAAGATGCGCAGTTCGGGAGTAAGAAGGTCTCCCTCTTTGGGAGTGATCTTGTATTCGGGCTTGAGAAGATCGTTGAACCTGTTTACAAAGTCGGGAAAAATATCGAGAAAGATTGAATCGAATTTGCGGTAGAAAGGTTTGAGATAGGTGTCCGATACGGGGGTGGAGAGGAGCTTGTCGATGTCGGCGGTTGTACCGGTTTTTATTTTCCGGGCGATCTGGCGCTGGTATTTGTCAATGATGTCGATATATTCCGAGCAGAGGTTGAAAAGGTATCCGATATACTCCTCTTTCACTTTGGAGGCTTCTTCAAGTTTGCGGTTCGCTCCGTCAAGCTTGTGACGGAGCCGTTCGAGTTCCTCGTTCTTCGCGGCGAGCAGTTTCTTCTCGCGGTCGAGCCTCCGCGACCTGCGCACAAGCATTACTGTGAGCAGGGCGAGACCGGCGAGCAGAATCACCGTCAGTATGAGCGAGAAGAACATTCCGCGTGCGAAAGAATGTCTGACCTCTTCGTTGGCATTGTTGATGATGGGGAGGTATTCAGACACCTTCGAGATCCGGGAACGGGCGTTGCCGAGCATGATGTCCTCGAGCGAACTGGAGATATAGCGGTACGCTCGCTTGGTGTCTCCCTCGCTGTTGAGGAGATTCGCCAGATTCTGCAGGGCCTCGTATTTGCGGGTTGCGCGCTGCAGGTCGGATGCGGCGGCACGCGACAGATATAGTTTTGCCTCCTCTACACGGCCGAGTCTGAGCAGTGCTTTGGCCGTGATATAGTTGAGCACGCCGGTATCGCTTCCGGAGGGCAACGCCCGGGCAGCTTTCTTTATCGCGTCGATCGCGTCTTCAGGATTGTCGAGCAATAGACAGCATTCCGCGAGATTCAGGAAATGCTGCATACTGCCCGGCGCCGATTCTTTCACAAGCGTGTCGCGGTAGCATATCTGTTTCTTCTTGTAGTATTCGGCGTCGGAGCGGGGAAACGTGTTGTCGTACAGTGAATAATAGATTGAACAATAGCGATTCAGAATATCGTTGCGCATGGCCTTCTTTCCCTCGGAAGGCATGGAGTCGAGCATGGCGAGTGCCTTGTGGTAATTACCGATTCCCTTGTGCGCCTCCACCTCCATAAGCCGCGACCGCCAAAGCATAGTGTCGTTGTCTGTGTGCTCCGCTATTTTTCTTGCCTCGCGGGCTATCAGCAGGGATGTGTCCATCGAGAAGTTGCGGTATTCGCGGAAAAGGTCGTTAAGACATTTCCATCTCTCTTTCTCTGAGAGGGAACTTACGAGACTGCGGTTGATGGAGTTTATGCGTGTGCGCTTTGCCGCCACAATCTCCGGTTTCTTCACAATAAGCCTGTCGATCACCCTCAGCAATGAGTCCGTCTCCCGTGATATATCCGCTGCCGAGGCACCTCCGGCTATTGACAAAGCTGAAAGCACAGTGGCAAACAAGATATGGATGCGTTTCATGATATCTGATTTTAATGGGGGATATGCCGTATTATTCGATCAGTGCCAGAGCAGTGCGGTACTTGGGAACAGTTCCGGCTTTCTTTATGGCCTTCCACGCCTTGCGTCCTATTTCTTCCTCGGCATACTCCCAGAACGGCTTTATCTTCGAGAGCAGTTGTGATTCTCCACACAGTGTCTCCTCGTAATGTGCGATCAAGGCGTTGTGGAAACGGAGCATTTCATCGATGCGCCTTTCACGCGGCCATTCTTCTCCGGCTGCAGCCTCGGCTGCAAGCGACGGACGGCCTAAGAGCCCCCGCCCGAGCATTACGCCCGCTATGTCGGCGAACCGCTCCGTTACGTCCGAGATGTCTGAAGGCGTTTTCAGTTCTCCGTTGAAAACTACCGGATTGGCACTCTCTTTCATAAACTCTGCGAACATGTCGAGGTCAAGATCTCCTCCATACTGTTGCCTGGCCACGCGGGGATGGAGCGCGATGAACCGGAGCGGCATGGAGTTGAGCACCGGCATGATACCGCGCCACTCGTCGTGTCCCGAGAAGCCGAGGCGCATCTTGGCTGACAGGCTTATCCCGGGATACCTGGCGGAGATTTCCGGCAGTCGGGTGGCTTCGGCGCTGTTTGCGATGAAGCCGGCGCCGCGCCCTTTCCCCGTCTGCAGAGGGAAGGGACATCCCATGTTGAGGTTGATACGTGTGGCGCCCTCATCCTCGAGCGCGGTGAGGAGAAGGTCGAGTTCCTCCATGTCGCGGAATATCACCTGCGGCTCAAGCTGATGATTCGCCGACAGCGGCCCGCTGAAGTCGCGTATGTCGCGGTCGCGGACTCCGCCATGCTCGGCGCGGATGAAAGGTGTGAAATAGAGATTGTCGCCGCCATACGCGAGCTGATGGAAATGACGCCATGCCGCGTCGGTATGCCCCTGCACGGGAGCGATATATATTCTGCTGTTCATTGTATTGTTCTAAAGTACACTTATGCTTTCGGAAGAAATGTAAAACAGACCGCCCCGATCAGGCAGAGAAACGCCGCAAGATGGTTCCACTGCAGTTTCTCTCCCTGAAACATGAACATCGCCATGGCGGTGAACACCGTCAGCGTGATCACTTCCTGAAGAATCTTGAGCTGGAAGAGGGAGAATGGTCCTCCGTTCTCGCGGAATCCAAGCCTGTTGGCCGGCACCTGGAAACAGTATTCAAAAAGCGCGATTCCCCATGATACGAGAATCACCACCAGCAGAGGCCAGTTCTTAGCCATGTCTGTCTGCTGCATTCTGAGGTGGCCGTACCAGGCCAGAGTCATAAACACATTGGAGATAACCAGTAGTATTATCGTTGCCGCTGCTGCGTTCATAGATGTGTTGTATATTGTTTTTGATAATGTTCTATTCTCCTGATAATGAAGGATGCGATTGTGTCCGGATCGGGAAAGGCTACGCAAAAGGGATGACCTTCGGGACAGTTTTTCGTGCCGGCCACCGAACATGGCTGGCAACTGATGTCTTTGAAGTATGAATCCTCCTCCCGCTGCCCGTATGGCATGAAGCCGCATGCGGGTGTGGTGGCGCCCCATAGAGTCAGCACTCTTGTTCCTGCGAGCGACGCGAGGTGCTGGTTGGCCGAGTCCATCGATACCATCACCATCATCCTCTCCATCAGGGAAATCTCCTCTTCGAGCGTGTATTTTCCGGCAATGCTGCGGATCCGCTCCGAATCTCGCTCCCATTCGGCGAGCGTAGCCGCTTCCGCGCCACGTCCGCCGAAGAGATAGATGTCATAACCTTTCGAGGCAAGGATGCGGCATGCTTCCCGAATACTGTCAGGAGGACATGTCTTTGTCGCGTAGCGGGCAAAGGGAGCTATTCCGACAGCGTACGCCGAAGGCTCGAAAGGTGGCGCGGGCCATGCATGCGGCAGGGCCGATTCATCAACTGTCATGTTGAACCCGAGCCGGCGGAATGTGTCGGCGTAACGGTCCACGAAATTCTGCTGGCGGATTTTCCCGCGCAATGCCCGCTTCCTTTCCCGGCGCCGCTTGTCCACTCTCGCGATGCGCACGCCGCGCAGCCGCAGCCACGCGCATATAGCTCTTGTGCGCGGCACGTCGTGAAGGTCCGCCACGGCATCGGCTCCGATGCCGCCCATTATCCTAACAAGCCGGAAGAGTCCGCCGGCTCCTTTGTAATCGTTGAGATCCACTCCCTCTACGTTAAGGTTGGCGGGAGAGCCGACAAACAGCCTGGCGAAGAAGGGACGCGTGGCCACAGTCACCTTCACTTCCGGATGCTCCAGTGCGAAAGAGTAGATGGCAGGGATGGTCATCGCCACGTCGCCGAGCGCTGAGAAGCGCAGGACAAGGATATGTCGCGGCTTTTTTTTCATGGTTTCTCAGGGTCCGTCTGGCCGGTCTGCACGAAGTAGCGGCATACCGCCTCGCGCATCACCTGCTGTTCGATTCTCGTGTCGCGGAACCGGTCCACCCAGCGGTGGGCGTTCGCGATTATCTCTTCCGCCTCATCCGGATGCGAGAGATAATGGTCTATACGCTCAGGGAGGTCGCTGTAGTCCGGTTTAACCTCGATGTAGTGCACACCGCCCTTCAGGAGCCCCTCCATATACCATGACTCCACGTCGGGCCGCGGCATGACCGCTATCGAGTTGGACGACATCACCCATTTCAGATTGGTGGCAACATCGTTGCCGCGGATGCACATGATGAACTTATGGCCGAGCTGCTCGTCGATGCTCATGAAGGGGCGTACCCATTCCGGACGTCCCACATCGCTGTTGATCTGTCCGAAGTCGAAGCGCGGGTCGCCGCAGTACATTTCCAGGAGACGCGATCGCCAGGGCTGGTCGCGTACCTCATTGCGCGACACCACTATGTCTTTCTTCTTTTCGTAGGGAACCTCATCCTCTGCAAATCGGAAATGGCGGATGGAATCCATCCTGCATATCGCCGACATGGAAGGCCCCGCCGTGACGGGGCGGCTCTTGACGAAGGTGGGCGCCGGTAGTTCCCAGTCCACGTCCTCGGCCATGTAGAGGAAGCGCATCCCGTCGGGCATCATCCTCAGATGGGGATAAATATCGAAGAAGTAGGAGGAATGATGATGGCGGGCGAAGAACGGAAATTTGAACTTGCCGGTCAGGAAACTTTCTCCCTCGGGGACTTCCGCGCCGCCGGGCAACTTGACATAATAGGATGCGCGCCGCGTTATGTCCTCCAGCGCCGTGTCGGAGAGCCGGGAGTGGAACCGTCTCCACGGGATGTCGGCCATCCTGTCCGGCAGGAAGTACATCGCCATGTTGGATGCGAAATAGCGGAAACGGTCGGCATACCTTTTACGGTTTTTTGCATCAAGTTTCATCTCTTCCTGTTTTCTACTTCGTTTATTCCTGTCTTTACTTCAATTCATCCGGCTTTCTATCGGGTGCCGGGCATAAGATACCTCTCCACCGCGGCAATGTCTTTCGGAGTGTCGACTGACAATGATTTGCAATGGGCGTTGTAATAATAGATCGGCACGTGGTTCTCGATAAACCTGAAGGAATCGTTTTCCTCTACCTTCTCGATAGGTCCGCGCGGAGTGGAGTGGTAATAGTCGAGAGCCTTGCGGGTGAATGCGCCTACGCCGACAAACTTATGATATATCACATCGAGCGATCCTTTGGGGTAGGGAATGGGACTCCGCGAGATAAAGAGGCAGCGGTTGTCGGCGGCGGTCACTATCTTGAGGTTGGTGGAGTCCACCACCTCCACCGGATTGCTGAAATCGGTCATCAGATTGGACACGAAGAGCGAGTCGGGGTCGAGGTCCGGGGGTATGCACTGCACGATGGCTTCGCGGGTGAGCAACGGCTCATCGCCGTTGACCATCACGTACAGGTCTGCGTCAACCTTGCGCGACACTTCATAGAGTCGCTCGGTGGCGGTATCATGGTCAGATGCCGTCATTATCACTTCAGCTCCGAACGACTCGGCGGCCTCTTTGATTTTTTCGGAGTCGGTGGCGACATAGACCGCGTCGAATTCCTTGACTTCGCAGCAATGTTCCCAGACCCAGCGTATCATCGGTTTGCCTGAGATAGGTGCGAGCGGTTTCTCGAAAAAGCGTGAGGATTCGGCTCTTGCCGGAATCACACAGATTATCTTCATATATGTATATTTCTTTATATCGATAACTCTTTATTTATTATTTGATTGACTTTTCATATCATCCCGGTTTCCTGTCGAGGTCTTTTTCTATCCGGGAGACGATTTCGGCAGTGGCACCGACATTTTCCTGAACATAGCGGGAGGCGGCGGTGCGTACGCGTTCCAGTTCAGGCATGTTGTCGCGGAGCCCTGCGAACCAGTCGCGCAGTTCCTCATAGTTCTCCACTTTTGTACCTATGCCGAGTTCGATCATACGCAACGGCGTGGATTTCCGTTCGATTCTCGGTCCGAAACTTACAGGCAGTCCATAGACCGTGGGCTCGATCACACTGTGCAGATAGGGAGTGAAGCCGCCTCCGACGTATGCCCAGGTACCGTATCGGTAGATGCGGGGGAGGTCGCCGACGTGGTCCACCACCAGCGACTGAACGCCGCCGAAGTCGGTTTCAGGCGTACATTCCGATAGCCGCAGACTTCCGTTCGCGAGATTCTCGGAGAGGGAGCGGAGGTTGCGGTCGCTGATGTCGTGCGGCACGAAGATGAACCGCGTGTCAGGGTTGTCATCGGCGAGATGTGTGGTCATGGCAAGATCTCGGCGGTCGCTGACGCTGCCGGCGATGAATACACTCTTTCCGCCGCAGAAGCTGTCGAGCACAGGATGGTTCCACCGGGATGCGGCGATGGAGGCTGCATTATCGAAGAGCGGGTCGCCGCATAGCGCCGCCCGATTGTTGCCGAGCCGGTGCAGATTCTCGAGCGACATCATGTCTGCCGTGAAAATATGCTTGTAGCATTCCAGGTCGCGGCGGTAATCACCGCCATACCACTTGAAGAATGCCGAGTCTTTGCGGATCAGGGCGGAGATAAGGTATGTGGGTATGCCGCGGCGGTGGAGTTCGTTCAGATAGTTGTGCCAGTATTCCGAAATCATGAAGAGAGCCGCTTCCGGCCTTACGGCGTCAATGAAGTCGCGGGCGTTGCGCGGCGTGTCCCACGGCAGGTAGAACACATGGTCCGCAGGTCCCGGATTGCGGATCACCGACTCGTAGCCTGACGGAGAGAAAAAGGTGACAACGACCCTGCATCCGTTACGGCGGCGCTTCAGCCCGGAGATAATCGGGCGCGCTATTGCATATTCTCCGAGAGATGAGGCATGTACCCATATCGTCGGGACATGACTGTCACCGCCAAGTTCGCTGCGGACTCTGGCGAGAAGGTTCCTGCGCCCCCGGATGAACCGCACCATCTTCGAACTGCTGTTCTCGGGAAGGTGCCCGGCCGTCATCGCTGTGAGGCGTGCCGCGGATTTCAACCCTGCGTCGTATAATTTCGACATTATCTCTCCTTTTTATGCTGCCGACAAACGGGTCTAAGTTCGTCAACAAGTGCAAAGTTACGAAATTCCGACAAATTTTCCTATTATTTGAAGACTTTGTTGGCGAGCTGTCGTTCGCTGTAGGTCTGGACTATGGCGTGGAGCTTGCGGAGCAGACGCGCCTCTTCCGGAAGTCCGCGCCCGGCGAGATTGTTTTTCATCAGCGGGTCTTTAACGAAATTATGCAGCGTCTTGGCCTGCCAGGTCTCGGTGTCGGCCACAAGCATCCAGTCTCCCATTATGATCTGCGGCGTATGGTCCCAGCGGAACGCCCAGGGTTCTTTTCCCTCCCGTTCGTCGGCGAAGACATCGCGTCCGAAGGCAAAGAAAGGCCGGTCGTATCCCAAAAGTCCGAGTAATGTAGGGAGCACGTCGATCTGTTGCATCATGCCAGGGTGCACGTGGGGCTGGAGTTTACCGGAGGGATCATGCAGGAAGATGGGTATCCTGGTGTGTCCCAGCAGATTGTTATATTCCTCATGCTCCGGTGTGTGGAGATAGGCGTGGTCGGCCGATATCACGAACAGCGTGTTGTCGAACCACGGTTCCCGGCTCGCTTCTGCGAAGAACTCACGCAGACAGTCGTCGGTGTAACGGACGGTGCGGTAGTTGGGTCGTTTCTCTTCGGGATATTTCGATTCGAGTTCTTCGGGCAGTTTAAGCGGATGGTGGTTGGTGATGGTGAAGATACCGGTGACGAAGGGTTGCCGCATCTCGCCGATTTTAGTGCGGAAAAATTTCAGGAACTTCCCGTCCCATATTCCCCATGTACCGTCGAAATCCTTCATCCCTCCGAAACGGCTGTCGGCCACATATTCATTCTTGCCGTAATATTCCTTCATGCCGGCCTGCCGGGTAAAGCCCTGGATTCCGAGGCTCTCGTTGTCGGCTCCGAGAAACCAGGACGATGAATAGCCTTTACGCTCCAGAAGTTCCCCTATGCCCGACACATGGTTTAGCGAGTAGGGACTCACCACGAAACTTTTCTTCATCCTGGGGGTGGATGCAAGCAGCGACGGGAGGGCATCGATCGAGAATCCGCTGTTGGAATAGGTGCGCTCGAAGCGCACGCTCCGGGTCATCAGCGAGTCAAGAAATGGCATGTAGCCTTTATATTGCCCCCCCTCCAGGTCGGGATTGAGCAGTCCGGAATATTCCGCGCTGAAACTTTCGAGGACAAGGAAGACCACGTTGTGACCGCGAAGGACAGCGGCTGAGTCGGCGGGTGCCGGATGGTCGGGAGAGTATTCGGCGGCGAGGTCTGCGGGGTTACTGAAGAATTCAGGTGATTTGTCGGGGGAGGACCCGGTGGTCCGCAGGATGGCGAAGGGTGTGTTCAGCACGAGGTCCACGTCCTCGGGATTGGTGGCGAAGCGCTGGGCGTAGCCTACGGCGATCGGGCGCGTCACCGATGAGAAGGTGCAGCCTCGAACGCCGAAGATGAAGAATGCAACCCAGAATCCGAGTCGCAGCGTGTTGCCGAGGTAGTAGTGCCGGAGTGGTTGCGCCGGACGGCGTCCGGGATTGCGGAACAGTTTCCACATCGACCAGATCATTACGATAAGCAAGACCAGCAGATACCAGTGCGTCAGGACCTCCACGCCGATGATTCTGGCTATGTTCCCTTCGTTGCCGAATTCTGTGAACAGCGACATGGTGCTCCGCTGGTGACGGTAGCCGTAGAAAACCGTGTCGCATAGATTGGCGAGGAGTGCCACGGAGTTGGTCACAACGTATGTCCATTTCACGGCCTTCCACCAGCCCGGTCGCTCCTTCAGGTGCAGCGGAAGGAACGCGAGTATCAGCCAAAGCGCGTTGACATACATTATGGCAGAGGTGTCGAACAGCAGTCCTCCGTGCGATATAAGCATGAATGAGGAAGATGTGATGCGGAAAGAGCCGATGTTCTCCCACAGGAAGACCAGTCTTGTCACCTCCATAAGCACGTATATCCAGAGAATATCGCACACGGCGCATACCATCGGCGATTTCCACAGACGTCTTAAAAGTTCGTTCATATAGCTTCTATTCATGATCAAACACTATTTCGGAAAATGAATGGCCGCCGGCCTGGGCGGCGCGTTTCGAGAAATTGCTGCGGTACATGCCGGGTCCCACAAGCAGGTAGGAGCGGCTCGCGCGGGAGATGGCGAAGAAATCCTCAAACGTCTTCATCTGCGATTCGCAGTCGCTTTCTTTGCGGTCGATGTGTGCGATCTTGCCCGGGATGGTCATGATACCCGGCTCTCCCGAAACAGCTGAAAGGAACCGGTGACTGTCGGATGTGACCAGAACTTTCATGCCCCGGTTTTCGGGCATGCTCCGTACTTCTCTGATTTTATTGATGCAGTCAGCCATAAGTCTATCCCTCTCTCCGGAATGAAGAGGAATGCGTTCCCGCCGCGGCTCGTCGAAATCACCGAGCAGTTCCAGAAACCTTGCCGAGATGGAGATATAATTCCCGCCGAGCATCCGCGATATTTCGGCGAGTCTCTGTTCCAGTGCCGGCGCCGGACGGAACAGTTCTGAAAAGAGTTCTCCGAATCTGTCCTCGGCGAAGAAGAAGCTGGAATAGCAGTGGAACTGACGCACGGAATGGTCGTTGACCGCTTTCCTGAAGTAATGTTCCTGCCAGCGCTTCTCCCTGAGGTCGGTTTCTCCGCGGGTGTCCATGTAGACCGGTCGCGATGTAACGCTGTTGAACGATATCTCGTTGTCGGCGATACGCCAGTCATATCCCGCCGGAATCAGATAGTCCTCGAGCCGGAATGGGAACCGGAAAAAGATCCGGAAGTCCATGCCGGAGTCACGGGCGCTTTCATAGAGCGAGCATATACCGCGCAAACGGTCGGCGAGTCCGCCATGCATCCGCTTGCCGTCGGCCATGAAAATCACCTGCCTCCGCTCGTTGATTGCCGCCGGCTTGTCTGGTCCGTAGTATCCGGCAAGATGGCGCCGCTCCACCCGTCGGTAGCGGTACCGACGGAAGAAGAGATAATTGATTTCGCTCTTTATTCGTTCTGAGATCTTCATTTCTTAATAATCTTCCTGATCATGAATCAGGGTCTGCGCGTGATCTGTATATGTCAGTCCGGTTTTGATATTCATGTCAGTTGTCTTTGTAAGCGTGATTGATTGTCGGTGTCGTTGTATAAACCGGATAAATCAGAGGAGGGTGGCCGGGGTGCGGCTCACCCTCCTCTGCGGTGTCGCTGGTTTTCTACAGTGTAGTTATTCGAGAGGTTCCTGATTCTTTTTCTTTTTGCTGAATGCTTTCCATGCGATGAAGATAATGCAGAGCAGAAGCAGCGCATAGCCTCCCCATGTGAGGTATCGGTTGTATTCCTCCACCTTGTCGAAAAGCATGTCGGGATCCACATGGATCGAGAGCCAGTAGCCGAGCGCGCCGAGGATGGCGTTCCAGATCAGAGCTCCCAACGAGGTGTAGAGCGCGAACTGGGCTATGTTCATTTTTGCGAGTCCGGCGGGAATTGAAATCAGCTGGCGTACGGCCGGGATCAGACGTCCCACCAGAGTCGACACCGCCCCGTGGCGGTCGAAGTAATTTTCGGCTTTCTCCACCTTGGCGCGGTCGATGAGGCATGCGTGTCCAAATTTGCTGTCGGCAAACCTGTACACTACGGGACGGCCGACCCAGAGGGCGAGGAAATAGTTGACAAACGCGCCGGCAAGGGCGCCGAGCGTGGCCACCACCACCACCATGTACACGTTCATGTCGGCTCCGACTCCGTAGTTGCGGCAGGCAAGATAGGCTGCCGGCGGCACCACCACTTCTGACGGAAAGGGGATAAAGGAACTTTCAATCATCATGAACAGGAACACGAAGAGATAACTCGCGTTCTCTACAAACCACTGGAAGAATGAACTCGCGTCGAAGATGGCGAGCGGTATGAGGTCAAGCATCACTTATTTTGTTTTGAAGTATTGGATATGGCGGATACCATGCAGGTCCCATAATCTGTCAAACCGGATGACAAAGTTAATAATTTTTTTTGTAATTTTGCCACATAATTAGTTTCAAGGGGCTTATTGTTCCGATATTGAGTCTCTGAATAATATACATGTAACAGCTATGAACGTTAAAGAGATAACAGAAGGCGTGTATTACGCCGGAGTGAACGATAGGGTCACCGTTTTGTTCGAGGGCCTGTGGCCCATACCGGAGGGTGTGAGCTATAACTCATATATAGTTAAAGGGGAGAATGCCACGGCACTGATCGATACTGTACGTATCGACGAAGTGCGCGAGTTCCTCAGCAATATCAGCCGCATCCAGGATGGCAGACCGATTGACTATCTTGTAATCAACCACATGGAGCCGGACCATTCAGGGTCGATTCCAGAAGTGGTGCGGGCATATCCCGACATAAAGATTGTAGGCAATGTGCAGACAATCGGAATGATAAAGGGTTTCTACCATATCTTCGACGACTCCCGCTTTCTGGAGGTGAAGGATGGCGAAGTGCTTGACCTCGGCGGAAAGACTCTTAAATTCTATCTGACTCCGATGGTGCACTGGCCCGAGACCATGATGACATACCTTGAGGAGAACGGCACGCTTTTCTCCGGCGACGCGTTCGGCACGTTCGGAGCGCTCAACGGCGCGGTGACTGACTGCGAGATGGAGACGGACCGCTATTTTCCCGAGATGTACCGTTACTATGCTAATATAGTCGGCAAGTACGGCATGTTCGTTCAGCGCGCGCTGGCGCGTCTCGCCGGTGTCGATATCAAATGGATCTGTTCCACCCACGGCCCCGTGTGGCATTCCCGTATAGCGGAGGTGGTGGACCTCGTCGACAGGCTGAGCCGCTACGAGAGTGAGCCGGGAGTGGTGATAGTTTACGGCTCTATGTACGGCAACACCGCCGAAATGGCCGAGGAAGTGGCCCGCGGACTGGCAGAGGCCGGAGTGACCAACATCATCATGCACGATGCCTCGCACTCCTCGATGAGCCGGATGATTTCCGACGCCTATCGCTATGAGGGACTTGTGGTTGGTTGCGCCACCTATTCGATGCGCCTCTTCCCGCCGGTGGAGGCTTTCATGAACGCGATGGAGACCCGCGAGATAAAGAACAAGGTATTTGCCGCCTTCGGAAGCTTTACCTGGGCCAAGGGCGCGGTCGGTTCCAGGATGGATGAATACGTGGCAAGAATGGGGCTTGACTCCGCAGGCTACGTGGTGATGAAGCAGACCCTCGACGACGAGTCGCGCGCTGCCGCGCGCCGCCTCGGCACCGAAGTCGCCGCCCGCCTCACCCGCAAGTAACCCGCAATTACTAAAACAGAAAGGCTCCACAGTTGTGGGGCCTTTTGTTGATTATTCATACGGCTGTCGGTCTTGCGTCATACTTATATAATGAGGTTTGAGCGGCAGTTTATCAGAGGGCGCGGAGGCCGGCTATGGCGGCTTTGGGGTCGGCGTGGCGGAATACGTAGCTGCCGGCCACGAGCATGTCGGCTCCGGCTTCGGCCAGCTCGGCGCCTGTCTTTCCGTTGACGCCGCCGTCGATTTCGATCACGGCGTGCGAGCCGGTCCTGGCGATAAGCTGGCGGAGTTCGCGGGTCTTCTCCAGCGTGTGGCGGATAAAGGGCTGCCCTCCGAAACCGGGATTGACCGACATGAGAAGCACCAGGTCAAGGTCGCCGATGATGTCGACAAGAGTCGAGACCGGTGTGGCGGGACAAAGCGTGACCCCCGCTTTCATGCCGGCATTATGGATGGCCTGCACGGTGCGGTGGATATGCACGCATGCCTCCTGATGGAAATTCATGATTTCGGCGCCCAGGTCGCGCACCTGCGGTATCCAGTTCTGCGGCTCCACTATCATCAGATGGACGTCGAGCGGCTTGCAGCATATCTTTGCCACGTCTTTCATTACCGGAAAACCGAACGAGATGTTCGGTACGAACACCCCGTCCATTACGTCGAGATGCAGATAGTCGGCATCCGATTCATTGATCATCCGGATGTCGGGTTCAAGATTGGCGAAATTGGCCGCCAAAAGTGAAGGTGATACTTTCATTTATATGGATGTTAGGTTTACTTCGTCATAATTGTTTCATGCAGGTTCCTCTGCAGAAGCCTCTGTTTCGTTTTCAGGCGGCGTGGCTCCGTCAATCATCGCGAGGAATTCATCTTCCGACACGATGGGAACGCCGAGTTTGCCGCACTTTTCGAGCTTTGCCGGCCCCATGTTTTCGCCGGCGAGAACGAAGCTTGTCTTTTTCGATATGCTACCCGATTTTTTTCCTCCCTGCGCCATGATGATATCCTTGTATTCGTCGCGGCTGTGGCGGGAGAATGAGCCCGAGATAACGATTGTCTTCCCTTCGAGGGCATTGCCGGCGGATGCGAGACGGTCGGTATCCACCTCCATCCGTAAGCCTGCGGCGGTGAGGACATCGATGTTCGCGACATTTACCGGCTCGCGCAGGAAGTCATGGATATTCCGGGCGATCACGGGACCTATGTCGGGCACGGCGGTGAGTTCCTCAAGCGACATGGCACGCAGACGCTCCATGCCCGATACCGCCATGGCAAGACGCTTGGCGGTGGTCTCTCCGACGTTGGGAATCGAGAGTGCGTACAGTACCCGCTCGAAGGGCACCTGCTTCGACGCCTCGATTCCTGCCATTATCCTTTGCGCGGTCTTTTCTCCCACGCGGTCAAGTCCCGAGAGTTTTGCTTCATCGAGACTGTACAGATCGCCGATGTTTTTCACCAGTCCGCACGCATACAGCAGTTCGGCTGTCTCTTCACCGATACCGTCGATGTCCATCATTCTGCGCGCGCAGAAATGTTCGATGCGGCCGGTGATCTGCGGCCGACAGCCATATTTGTTGGGGCATACCCATGAGGCCTCGCCGAAAATGCGCCGCAGCGGAGTACCGCATTCCGGACATTCATGCACAAACTCAATCTTCGCGGCTCCGGCGGGACGCGAAGAGAGTTCCACGCCGGTGATCTGCGGGATGATCTCTCCCGCCTTCTCAACATAGAGGCTGTCGCCCTGATGGATGTCGAGTTCCTGCATGATGTCTTCGTTGTGAAGCGACGCGCGCTTTACGATGGTGCCCGACAGGAGCACCGGCTCAAGGTTGGCCACAGGAGTCACTATTCCCATTCTTCCGGTCTCGAACGACACGAAGCGCAGCGGAGTGCATGCCCGCTCCGGATTGAACTTGAACGCCACGGCCCATCGTGGGGATTTGGCGGTATATCCCAGATTGAGTTGCTGGCGCAGGGAGTTTACCTTGAACACCAGTCCGTCGGTAGCCACGGGGAGTTCTCGTCGGTGTTCGTCCCAGTAACGGATGAACTCATCCACTTCCTCCAGCGAATGAAGCAGTGTCATCTCTTTCGATACATTGAATCCCCATGCAGCGGCCGACCGCATGTTGTCGTAATGGTTGTCGCAGGGAAGCCGGTCGCTCAGCAGATAATAGAGCCGGGCGTCGAGGCGCCGCCGGGCTACTTCCTGCGGGTCGTGTATCTTCAGTGTTCCCGAGGCGGCGTTGCGCGGATTGGCAAACAGAGGTTCCTCATTATAGGAACGTTCGGCGTTGAGACGTTCGAATTCCTTCCATGGCATAAGGATCTCGCCTCTTATCTCAAACTCATCCGGCCAGTCTCCCGGCTGGAGCTTTAGCGGAATGCTCCTGATGGTCTTTACGTTGGCCGTGACATCGTCCCCCTGGGTGCCGTCGCCCCGGGTAACAGCCCGCACCATGCGGCCGTCCCTGTAGGTGATCGATATCGAAGTGCCGTCGAACTTAAGTTCGCCTACAATCGAGAACTCTTCGCCGTCGAGCGCTTTGCTGACGCGCTCGAACCATTCGTCGACCTCCATGATGGAGTATGTGTTGGAGAGCGACATCATCGGCCGGGCATGCACCACATGCTCAAATCCTTTTGACAGGTCCGATCCCACACGCTGCGTGGGGGAGAGAGGGTCGTAGCTCTCCGGATACTGGCTCTCGAGTTCCTCGAGTTCCTTGAGCATGAAGTCGAAGTCGCGGTCGGATATTTCCGGCGCGTGGAGCACATAATAGTTGTAATTGTGCCTGTTGAGCTCTTCGCGGAGCTGATTTATCCTTTCAATTGCGTCCATCGTCACTGGTTTGTCGGTTCAGATATGGATATTCCACATCCCACAGAAACAACGCCTGCGGAGGCATTGATGTTCCGGCGGCGCACCGGTCTTTTCGCTCTATGATTCTCCGGAAATCCTCCTGACTTATTTTGCCGCGTCCCACATCCACAAGAGTTCCGGTCACTGCGCGCACCATGTTGCGCAGAAAGCGGTCGGCGGAAATTGTGAAGACAGTACCGCGGATTCCGAAGCTGTTGTGCCATTCGCTCCATTCGGAACGGTCGACACGGCAGATGTTGGTCCTGGTGTCGGAATGCAGCTTGGCGAACGAGGTGAAGTCATCTGTATCGATAAGAACCTTTGCCGCCTCGTTCATGGCCGCGACATCGAGTCCTGACGGAGAGAGCCATGACATCGAGGCGAGAAACGGGGATTTCCCGAACGCCACAAAATATTTGTATGTGCGTCTTGTGGCGTCGAACCGGGCATGGGCCTCCTCCTCCACCGGAATGATGTCGGCTATGGAGATTGCCGGTCCGCAAAGACGGTTTAGCGATATTATCATACGTCTGCGGTCGCCGATATCCTCCGTGGTGTCGAAATGCGCGTACATCACCCGGGCGTTGACACCGGTGTCGGTGCGTCCGGCACCGGTCACCGGAACCGGACGGCGGAACACCGTGGCGAGCGCCTCCTCAAGGGTCTGCTGTACGCTCACTGCATTTGGCTGTGACTGCCATCCGTGGAACGGGGCACCGTCATAGCTGAGTTTAAGAAACCATCTCATGCCAGTTTCTGTAAGCGTCAGTCGCGTTCGAGATAGGTGCTCCCGTAAAGACCCGAACGGTAATTGTTGAGGAACTGACGGCCTTCCTCGGCGGTGATGGCCCCGCGTTTCATGCACGCCGTCACCCACGACTCGAGGTTGCGCACAAGTTTCTTCGGGTTGTACTCCACATAGTCGAGCACGTCGGCCACCGATTCCCCGTCGATCACCTGGGCTATTTCGTAACCATCCTTTGTGATGGCCACGTGGACGGCGTTTGTGTCGCCGAAAAGATTGTGGAGGTCTCCGAGGATTTCCTGATATGCACCGACAAGGAATATGCCGAGATAGTATGGCTCATTCGCCTTGAGGTCATGGACGTTCAGGCAATAGCTGCTACCCTGGGGAGCCACAAAATTGTCGATCTTGCCGTCGGAGTCGCAGGTTATGTCCTGAATGGTGCACTGGCGCGTGGGTTTCTCGTCGAGTCTCGTGATAGGTACTATGGGGAACATCTGGTCGATTCCCCATGAGTCGGGGAGACTCTGGAAAAGCGAGAAATTGCAGAAATACTTTTCGGGTAGCATCCGGGCGGCCCTGCGCAGTTCTTCAGGCGGGTGCTTCATGGAGCGCGTCATGTCGCGCACGTCGCGGGCCACACTCCAGAACAGTTTCTCGATCTGTGCCCGGGTGCGGAGGTCCAGGAGTCCGAGGCTGAATCTCTCGAGAGCCTCCTCGCGTATCTGCAGCGCGTCGTGCCAGTCTTCATAGACGCGCGACGGGTCGATCTTGTCCCAGATGTTGTATAGTTCCGACGCGAGTTCGTGCGGATTTTCGCCTAGTTCCTCATCATCATGCCAGATGGGGAGCTGGGCTGTCTCGAGCACCTGGATGATGAGTACCGAATGGTGTGCGGCCAGAGAGCGGCCGCTCTCGGTTATGATGTGGGGATGGGGGAGGTTATTCTTCTCGCATACGTCCACCAGCGCCGACACCGAGTCGTTGACATACTCCTGGATCGAGTAGTTCATCGAGTTCTCGCCCGAACTGGAACGGGTGCCGTCGTAGTCGACGCCCAATCCGCCCCCTATGTCGACAAACTTAATGTTGAATCCCATCTTGCTGAGCTGGGCATAGAACTGCATCGCTTCGCGCAGCGCATTTTTTATGCGGCGGATTTTGGTGATCTGGCTGCCGATGTGGAAATGGATGAGCTTCAGCCCTTCCTGCATCTTGTTCTTCTCCAGGAACGACAGCGCCTCAAGGAGTTCGCTGGAATTGAGTCCGAATTTGCTGACATCGCCGCCGCTCTCTTCCCATTTGCCTGATCCGGAGGAGGAGAGCTTGATGCGGATGCCCACATTGGGGGTGATTCCGAGGCGTCTGGACACCTTGGATATCAGTTTGAGTTCATTGAGTTTCTCTACCACAAGGTATATGCGGCGTCCCATCTTCTGAGCCAGTAGGGCGAGCTCCACATAGTCCTCGTCCTTATAGCCGTTGCATACTATGATGGAGTTCTCGTGGGTATTGACAGCGAGGACCGCGTGGAGTTCAGGCTTTGAGCCTGCTTCCAGACCGATGTTGTACTTATTGCCGTGGCTTACAATCTCCTCCACCACAGGACGCATCTGGTTGACCTTGATGGGGTAGACGATGAAGTTTTCCGAATTATAATTATATTCTTTGGCGGCTTTGCGGAAGCATTCGGAGATTTTCCTGATACGGTCGTCAAGGATGTCGGGAAACCTCAGCAACAGAGGCGCCTGCACATCGCGTAGCTGCAGCTGGTCCATCACCTCCTTGATGTCGACCGGCGCGCAGTCCTCTCGGGGAGTGACCTGTACATGTCCTTTGTCGTTGATAGAAAAATATTTAAGTCCCCAACCGGAAATGTTGTACAATTCCGCGGAATCTTCAATTCGCCATTTTCTCATTTCTTTCTTCTATGTTTTTTTGCGCGTGATGGGCTTGTCCGTCTGTAGGGAAGGCCCGCTTATTTAACAGTGTTGTCGTGATTGTCGGCACGTCGGCCGAGAAGCTCGACTTTGTCTACAATAATCTCAGTGATGCGACGGCGTACCTGCATCTTGTCCGTATACTCGCGGCTCTTGATCCGCCCCTCCACATAGAGTCGTGTCCCTTTGCGGATGTAGTTCTCGGCAAGACGTGCGTTCGGGCCTCCCATCACAAGCCTGTGCCATTCGGTGATCTCGGTGGTGGAATTGGCGTAACGGTCATTGGTGGCCAGCGACATGAAAGCTATGGGACGGTCAGGTTCCGGGTATCTTATCTCCGGGTCCGCACCGATATGTCCTAAAAGAATGACTTTATTTACCGACATGGGTCTGGATGGTTAAACGTTGTGGATGGAATCCGGAATGCGGAATGTCTCAGCAGCTTTCTATCGGGGTGAAATCGATGGCCTTTAGCGCGAGTCCGGTTTTCTCGTGCAGACCGCACAGCAGGTTCATTACATGGACCGCCTCGCCCGAGGCACCGCGCAGCCGGCAGTCGGCCACGCATCCGAGCCGCATAGTGGATTCTTCGGGTTTTTCCACTGATACAATGCATTTGTCGGTTCCGGCCACTTCTGAGACCCCCGGCATCCTGTCCACGGCGAACGAGAAGTTGTGGTCGTCGTAGATTTCGTAGATTTCGAGAAGGTGTTCGGAATTTACCGTGCAGTTGAACACTGAGGTCATCTGCGCGCTTCTCCGTGTGGGCGATTTTTCTGTGCGTATTGATATACGGCCGTCGTAGCTCTTCTGGATTTCCGCAATGACCCAGTTGATTTCCTCCTCGACCTCTCTGATATCGGTCCGGGATATGATTTCTTCAGGTGCCGAGAAGTGCAGTTCAATATCTCCTTTCAGAAGCATATTGAGAGCCAAAGGGTAGAGCGCCACCAACGCCATCGACGCGAAAGCGGAGGGGAGGAACGCGTTTGCTGCGCCGCGCACGAGCTGCTTACGATTGATTTCAGGCAACGCGTAGACGCCGACGGTCGTGTCGGCTGTCGCCACGCCTTCACTTTTGGAGAGCGGGGCATAACAGGCGCGGCCATCGCTGTCAAGCGGAGCGTTGAAGCAGATTATCTTCGTGTCCGAACCTGCGGTTTCGCGGAGCCGGGCGAAGTCATCCGCTCCGATCTCCGGACCGCATACGAATATCACATCGCATTTCCCGGGGCTGAATGTGGCGGAGAAAGATGGAAGCCTTTCTCCGATCAGTCCGTGATGATGACTGGATATCTGCCTACCCTCCAGTCCGGAGGCCTGGACGGCGATGATTTCCACATCAGGGTGCCCCGTAAGGATTCGGATAAGTTCTCCTGCGTCGAGGTCGGATCCTCCGATTATTGCAGTTCGTATCATTATATATTATTTAGTGATGGCGTCCGTGGCCATGGTGGTCAAGGGGGAGGAAATGCGAAAGAACCTCGCGCGCCTCTTCATGGGTAACGTCTTCACGCAGCACGGCGAAGACCGTGTCGCTGCCCGGAATAGTGCCGAGAATTTCGGGACAGCGGCTCATGTCGATATCGTAGGCGATGCCGGCGGCATAGCCGTTGCGGGTCTTGATCACCGCGAGATTGCCCGAGAATGTCAGGGAGAGGAATCCACTCGAATAGTTGGCCTTCAGGTGGATCTGTCCTTTCGAGAGAAGTTTGTCCTTGAGGGAGTTGCTGTCGGGCAACATGTACATATAGGTGCCTCTGTCTGTGGGCACTTTGGTGGTGCGCAACATCTTGAGGTCGCGCGACAGGGTGGCTTGTGTCACATTGTAGCCATGTTCGGCGAGAATGCCAGCGAGTTCTTCCTGGCTTCCGATACACTGGTTCTTGATGAGTTCTACCATTAACTCAACTCGTTGCTTGCGATTTTTCATCGGTCTGAATGTAAGTTTGAAATTAATTAATATGTAAGTAGAATGAATTCTAATGAGTGGGTCTGAATTCGGGTACCTTATCTAAATCTGATCTTCCGCACTGTCCTGCTGCGATTCGAGGCGTTCGATCTCAGCCTTGATTCTTGCGGCCTCTTCATAGTTTTCAGCTTCGGCGGCGTGCTGCATGGCGCTCCTGAGGTCATCGATCCGTGCCGACGCCGGTTTCGGACTCCGTCCGGGTTTCATGTCGGCGCTTCTGTTCCTCACAGTTTTTGGCTGTGTGTTGTGCGAGTCTGGTTCAAAACCTGCCTCGTCGAGCACCTGCCTTGTGGTATATATCGGTGCATTGACGCGGATGGCGAGGGCTATCGCGTCGCTGCTCCGCGAGTCGATCACGTGCATTCCCTTGCTGTCGTGCATCAGAAGTTCTGCGGCGAACACTCCGTTAGGGAGCTTGCTTATGTTTACTTCCAGGAGCGTCACTCCGAATTCATCGAGTATGTTGGCCATCAGATCGTGGGTGAGCGGCCGCGGTGTGACTACCTCTTGCAGCTTGCATTCAATGGACTGGGCTTCCGGATAGCCGATTATTATCGGAATCCTCCGCGTGCCTCCCGCTTCCTGAAGAATCACTGCGTAGACGCCCGATTCTATCTGGTTGTAGGTTATTCCTATCAGTTCGAGTCTACATTTATCCATGGTTTTCTTCTGATTTTTTTGTTGGAGAAAGGGATCCGGCCCGATGCCGTTTCGGGACCGGCACGGAAATCATGCTCGATCCGAGACAGATACAGCAATCGGGGGTATATATGACGGCGTATTGCCCCGGGGCTATTCCCTGCACATCGCTGTCGCTGTGCAACGTAAGGGAATCCTCGTTTTCGCGCGTGAGAGTGCCGGTGAGGAACTGCGGCGTGTGGCGCGTCTTGAACGCCACCTTTATCGCGGTTTCTCCGGAGTGGAAAGGATCTTCCGTGATCCAGTTTATCTGTTCGAGCGGAATCTCGCGTCCATATTGCCGTCGTGTGTCATAGCCGTTGGAGACGTACACAACATTGTCACGCACGTTCTTGCGAACCACAAACCATGGACCTCCGCTCAGTCCGAGACCTTTGCGCTGTCCTATGGTGTGGAACCAGTAACCGCGGTGTTCGCCGACTTTCTTACCCGTTTCTATCTCAATCACCGGTCCCGGACGTGTGCCGAGATGGCGCTCGATGAAGTCGTTGTAGTTGATCTTGCCTAAGAAGCAGATGCCCTGCGAGTCCTTGCGGCGCGCATTTGGGAGCGCCACCTCTTCGGCGATGCGGCGTACCTCGCTCTTGGGGAGCCGGCCGAGCGGGAAGATAAGATGGCGGAGCTGGTCGTAGGATATCCTTGCGAGAAAGTCGGTCTGGTCCTTCACCGGATCGGCGGCGGTGCCGAGCCACAGTTTACCGTCCTTCTCCACCACCGAGGCATAGTGTCCTGTGGCGGTGGCATCGAAGTCCTTGCCCCAGCGCTCCTCAAAATAGCCGAATTTCACCAGCTTGTTGCACATCATGTCGGGATGGGGGGTGAGGCCTTCCCTGACGGTGCGCAGCGTGTAGGCCATCACACTGTCCCAGTATTCCTCATGGAGAGACACCACGCGGAAGGGAAGGCCATACCGGCGTGCTATAAGGGTGCACATCTCGATATCCTCCTCCGCTGAACAGTCTCCCTCATCCGTGTCATTGCCGATGCGGATGTAGAACAGATGCAGGTCGTGCCCCTCGCGGTGAAGAAGCTCGACCGCCACGGCGCTGTCAACGCCTCCCGATATCAGTACTGCGATCTTCATCTGTCACACTTCTTCAAGTTCATCCTCCTCGTTCTGGTCATCATGATGTATGAAGTGGAGGGAAAGGAAATAATCGAACGATATTTTCCCGGGACCTACAAGCAGAATGAAAAAGTAGATGCCGAGAAAGAACATGGGGATATAGCAGGGCTGGTTCCATGTCATTTCGTATGCCGGTACTGACGACGATGTCAGTGTATGGATTTCGGCGAGTGTCATTAAAATGAAAGGAGGCACGACCATCAGCCTGGTCAGGAAGCCCACCATGATGAAGAAGGAGCATGCTATCTCTATCACGATGGCCGTGACAAGCGTCACCTCCGGCCCCATGCCCGGGAACGCGGGTATCATCCGCGCCATTTCGTCCAGATGCATGATCTGACGCAATGCGAACTGTATCAGCATCACCCCCACGAACATCCTGAGGAACATGCGTCCAAGATGGGTATAGGAGTATCCGGTTGTCCTTATATATAATGTCTTGAATATATTGGTCATCTCGTTTTATTCTTAACTTTTCCTTTATAACGGACTTTCGTCTTTATTATCAAATTTTCTCTTTCTCCGTGACTTTTGCCTTGATGATTGACATCGCCGTGGTGACGGGGATATTTTTCGCCGCAATCTTTCCTTCCTCGTCAATTACGTAAATCGAGGGTGTGGATCGGAGATCCATAAGATCGTCGATCTCCTCATTTGCGCCTGTGTGCCATTTGGTCGGGAATCCGGAAAGTTTCTCTTCCCAGCCTTCATTCTTGTTGGTAATGATGAAGAGGACATTGACTTGGCCCCGGTCCACAAGTTCGCTGAATTCCACGTCGGTCTCCATCTTCAGTTTCGCAAAGCGGCAGTCGTCGCAGTCCGGATCGCCGAACTCAATGACGGTGAGCACTCCGTCGGGACGGTAATGGGCGGTGGTGCCGGAGGGGAGTGTGTAGTCGAACTCGGCAGGCTTTCCTCCGGTCATTGAATTGCGCAGCAGGTCGGCATGCCTCCGGTAGCGCAGAGTGCGCTCTTTTTTAATCTTCTTGGTTTTAAGGAGATTGTCGATGAATTTCAGATAGAGTTCATCGCTCCAGTATTGCGCTCTCGGGCCATAGAGTTTCTCCTCCGCGGCCTTTGTGAACTGTAGGGAGAGCGTCGGGTTCGCAACAAGGGATTGCAGGAGATTGTCGATGGTTTTTACAATAGCATCACTGTCGGACCATCGTGTGAGTTCCACGAAGACACCCATCGCATGGTTAAGAGCGTTCTGGTCCACCGACTGCCTGTTTCCGATGTCCAGGCCGTCCCAGAATCTTTCGGCAACCCATGTGGATTTTTCCTGAAGCGTGCCCAGGGAATCTGGCGCCACAGGATACTCGAACAGAGGCTCTATCACTATCGGTGCGGGCTCGCTGTCTGCGGTCGCCGTATCCTGTGCATGCAGATGGACAGAAACAGGGAAAATAAGTGCCGCGGTGAGCAAGGTTGTTTTTATGATGTTCATTTTTCCTTCGGATGTATGGGTTTTGTTGTAAGCCGGATGTAAGTCTGCCGTCGGCTTATTCCCGGATATATTTTTCGATGGAGCGGGTCCATGCCCTGTAGCCGGCTCCGTTAAGATGAAGACCGTCGTTGGTATACTCTTTCTTGAGTTTGCCGTCGGCGCCGGCAAGCGTCGGCCAGAGGTCGATGTATTCGGCTCCGTTCCCCGCTGCGATCTCTTTGATCCTGACATTGAAATCCCTGATGGTTTTCTCTTTGCCGAAGAGACCTTTATAGCGCCGGTAATCGTTGTCTATCGGCATTACCGACTGGATGTAGAGGCGCGTGTCGGGTGACTGTTCGCGGATTTTCTTTACAAGCCGCGCATAGCGCTCTGCGAGCGTGGCGACGCTGTGTCCGTGCGACACGTCGTTGATGCCGATAAGCAGGAATATTTTAGCCGGATGTCCGGCGGTGACCTGACCCAGGCGTTTCTCGACACCGGTGATCACGTCCGAGGATATGCCGCGGTTTTTTATGTTGTGTATTCCGAACAGCTCGCTGAATTCCCCGCCGTCGGTAATGGAATTTCCGAGCATCACAATGTCTTCTCCGCGTATGGGGAGGATTTCGAAAAGACTGGACTTACGGTCCCAGTATTCGTCGGCCATTGCCTGGAGCAGCGGCATGCCCGTGCAGAGCAGAATGGCGGCCGCGGCGGCTCGGGCAGCTTTTCCTGGATAGAGGATATGTCGTTTTGTATGATTCATGGTGACGGTGGTTAATTTGAGGAATGAGCTCTATGGAAAGAGATGAGTCCTTCCATCGGGGTTGCCGCGATGTGGCCAAGGATATAGCCTTGCGTTTTTGCGGCTTCTTCGAGAATGTCGCTGAAATTTGCCGCCACTCCTCCTGTGAAGGATATCGGAAGAGCGCGCACACCCTTGTACCTCGAGATATTGTTTGAGAAGAATGCTCCGAATTCGTCAAGAACCATCGAGTGGATGGAGGGGTCTCCTGTATGCTCCCGGATTATAGGAACGAGCGATGCCAGAAAACGGTTCGGTGAGGTGGACCGGTAGACATTGTGGAGTATTTCCGGCAGTGATAGTCCGTGACGTTCCGTGAGTTCTTTTTCGAGATAAGCGGGAAGATGGCTCTTGAAGGTGGCGTTTACGAGACGGCGTCCCAGCGCGGATCCGCTTCCCTCGTCGCCGAGGATGAATCCGAGCGACGGGACGTTGGCCACAATCTGCCGGCCGTCGTACAGACATGAGTTGGAGCCGGTACCGAGGATGCATGCCACTCCGGCTTCATCACCGAGCAAGGAGCGGGCGGCACCCAGCAGGTCGCTCTCCGCCTGCGCTGAAGTGGCGCCGAACGCGGACAGAAGTGCATCCCCGATCCGAGAGCATATTTCGGGCGTGGCGCATCCGGCTCCATAATAATATATAGTGCCGATTTCCGCTCCGGTGCCGTATTTCTCCAAAGCGGTGCCTGTTTTCTCCGCTGCGGCAGAAAAATTTTCCGATACCGATTTTCTGTCCGCAATCATCGCGTTAAGGCCATCGGTTACGAATCTGACCGGCGGCTCTTCTCCCGGGGGAAGAAGAGCCCATTCGGTCTTGGTGGAGCCTGCGTCTGCTATAAGGTTGTACTTCATTGTTTTATTTATGACAAATGCATCGTTCTCATCTGAGAACGAGTCATTTGTTATTGCATAATTACAAAATTAATGCATATCTTTTATTTATGCAAAAAAATCCCCTCTTTTTTTATCAAGAGGGGATTTTTCAGCAATTATTTTTTTCGTTGAATCGTCTTCTTCCGTAGAATCAGTATCCGGCTTCCCAGTCGTTGAGACCGACTACATTCTGGAGCATCGAGTCGCCCTCGTCGCGGAAGTCTGTCAGCGTGTCGTTGTTGGAGACTATCACGGTCTGCAGCATCGGGCAGAAGCTTACATCAAGAGTGATGAGCTGGTTGTTGGCAGCGTTTACACGCTGCAGGAAATTCATGTTCGACAGGTTGAGGAAGGAGAGGTCGTTCCATTCGACGTTCACGGTCTGGAGAGCCTGCTGGCCTTCGACGTTGAGAGCTGTAAGATCGTTGTAGGGAGCCCAGATTTCGTTGATGTTCTTACAATTGTTCACCGCAAGTTCCGCCATGTGGTTGTCACTGCACAGAAGCGTGAAGAGCGAGGGAAGATTCTGGACGTATAGCTTGGAAATCTTGTTGTTGTTCACGTTAAGGGACTGGAGGTTGACCAGTCCGGCGAGCTCTATGCCGGTCAGATCGTTGAACGACGCGTACAGGTTCTTCAGGTTCTGGCATCCTGCCACTGTGAGTTGCTCGAGGCGGTTTCCGATGCAGTTCAGGTATTCGAGATTGACGGCGTTGGTTACGTCAAGCGCCTCGAACTGATTGCCGGAGATGTTCAGTTTCTTGATGAGAGGAACTGAAGAAACCGACATTTCGCTGAGTCTGTTGCGGTTAAGTCGGAGAACCTGTATCTGGGGGCAGTTTGTGACGGTGAATTCCGAAATCCGATTGCGTCCTGCGTTTACTTCTACCAGGGCCGGGTTGCCCGAAAGATTGAGTGCTGTGAGTTTGTTGCCGCTGACCTCCACCTTTTCGAGTTGCGGGAAGTTGGAGAGATTGAGCTGACCTGCGAGATGTTTGTCTTTCCAGTCGATGGCGGTCACATGGCCGTTGGCGATTTTTATACCCGGAACCGTTGCCACGGAACCTGCATATCCGAGGGCTGCTCCGTTAGTGGATTTCTCCACTGCCGGCTGATTGAGGAATGCCTGCAGGGCTTTTGCTTCAGTCTTGTTCAGATTCTGGGCCATGGCACTGCCTAATACCATGAATGCCGAAAGTAATAAAACAGATCTTTTCATAACTATGATGATTTATTGGTTTTTTTGATGTGTTTTTCCATTTTTAATTTGTCTTAATAACATTTCACAATATGTTTGGTTCAAAATAAACGATATGAAATATTTCTTTGTCAAACATACACCAACAGCAGAAACACAGCGGGATTGACCCGATATGAATGAAACCATTTCGGGCGGTATATTGTTATAGAAGTATGATATTTATGTTGAAGAGCATACTGGTTATCGTTATTCTGGCCGTGATGGTGCTTATCCTGCTGGGAATCGGTCAACTCTTTTCACAGGACTTTTCCGCCACGGAAGATGAGGCAAGGTCCCTGCGGGAGGATGTAAGGACGCGTCGGGATGTGATAACCGATGCCAGCGCCTTCCGCACTCTTGTCAAGGGAAAGAGAAAGATGAAGAACGGCCACCCGGCATGACGGCTTCAGTCAGACAACATCAGTCAGACAACACAAGATTGTTACTACAAGGTTTTTGATAATAAGGAAAATCCCCGGAAGACATGTCTTCCGGGGATTTTCGGTCGGTATAGGGATTCCTTATTTTGTTTCCTCGAGGAGGTAGGGGTTGTATTCGCCCCATTTCTCGATGGGAGGCATGATGCCGAGCGAGATCACCTCGTCGCGGAGAGCACAGAGGTGCTTGTAGCTCTGCTCGAGTTCGGCGTTTTCTTTCTCAGTTCCCTCAACGGAACGGAACGATACGCCATCCTTGGAGATGGTGGTCTCCATGGCCATCATGATGTTGTGGAATTTCTTGTCGTTGACATAGACACCTGCCGGCCAGCGGAAAGCGGGACCGCCCATGGCAGCCGCGATCATCTCGATGGAGAGATATGCCGGGCTCTGGAAGGAGCTGCGGCCGCGGAGGTCGATGATGTTCTTGCCGCCCTGGATCACGCGGACTTTGAGGTCCTCCCATTCGTTCTCGGGAATCACGCCCTCTTCGATGAGCTGGGTGAGGGGTTTGCCGTCCACTTTAACTGTGGATGCGAACACTGCCATCTGCTCGCCGTGACCGCCGTATGTGCGGGCGTTGACGATATTGTCCGGAGAAATCTTGAGATACTTGGCCAGCTCGTTGCGAAGACGTGTGCTGTCGAGGCCGGCGAGGGTTGTTACGCAGGAGGGTTTCACGCCCGAGTAGAGCAGCGTGACAAGACCTGTGATGTCAGCAGGGTTGAAGATAACGACGATGTGCTTTACATCAGGGCAGTATTTGCGGACGTTCTTTCCGAAGTCCTCGGCGATCTGCGAGTTGCCGCGGAGAAGATCCTCGCGGGTCATGCCTGCCTTGCGGGGAGCGCCACCCGAGGATACGATATATTTCGCTCCGGTGAAAGCTTTCTCGATGTCATCGGTGAAAGTGATGTTCACGTTCTCGAATCCGCACTGCAGAAGTTCTTCTGCAACGCCTTCAAGTCCCTTTGCGTATGGATCATAGAGGCAAATGTTGGGTGTGAGGTGCATCATGAGCGCTGTCTGCGCCATGTTCGATCCGATCATGCCGGCCGCACCAACGATAAGAAGCTTTTCGTCTGTTAAGAAATTCATAGCTTTTTAAGTTGATATTTGGGTTTTTTATTGTAATTTGCTGTGAAGTGAACGACCTTTGTACGGGGTTTGTTCTTTCATTCGGCAAATATAAAGAATTTTTTTATTACTTTTGCAGATAATCCTTAAAAATTAAGGAAATTTTTCATTAAAAACTCCGCATCCGCATTTTTTGAGGGTAGGGGTATGACATTTTCGTTGGGAATGGGTCTTTATTCAAATGGCTAAGATAAAATCAGTATATTTCTGCTCGGCGTGCGGCTATGAATCTGCCAAATGGCTGGGCAAATGTCCCGGATGTGGCGAATGGAACACGTTCACCGAAGAGAAGGTCAACGTTTCTGCCAGAAAAGGCGCTCCCCGCGGACTTGTGAAGAGTTCGCTGCCGGTGAGGCTTTCCGATATAGAGGTCACCGGAGAACAGAGGATAAAGATGCCGTCGGCGGAACTGAACCGTGTGCTCGGCGGCGGCCTGGTGTCTGGCAGTCTCATTCTGATCGGAGGAGAGCCGGGCATAGGAAAGTCTACGCTCCTGCTCCAGAACATTCTTTCCATCCGCAACCGCAAGATACTCTACATATCGGGAGAGGAAAGCGCCTCACAGCTGAGGATTCGCGCCGACAGACTCGGTAAAGTGTCGGACAACACCCTGATACTCTGCGAGACACAGCTTGATGCCATCTTTGCCCAGATTGAGAATGTGAAGCCCGAGCTTGTGGTGGTCGATTCGATCCAGACCATACTCAATCCTGAACTCGAATCGGCTCCTGGCAGTGTGTCGCAGGTCCGGGAGTGTGCCGCCGCTCTTCTACGCTTCGCCAAGGAGAGCGATGTCCCCGTCATTCTCGTGGGGCATATAAATAAGGACGGGGCCATAGCCGGACCCAAAGTACTCGAGCATATTGTCGACACGGTTCTGCAGTTCGAGGGCGACCGGCAGTATCTCTACCGGATTCTGCGCGCCATCAAGAACCGCTTCGGCTCGACCAGCGAGATCGGAATTTACGAGATGGTGGACCGGGGCTTGCGCGAGGTGAAGAATCCATCCGAGATGTTGCTTTCCGACAACCGCGACGAGGAGATGAGCGGAATAGCCATCGGTGTCACCGTGGAAGGTGTCCGTCCGTTTATGGTGGAGGTGCAGGCCCTCGTGTCGTCGGCGGCTTACGGCACGCCGCAGCGCGCCGTCACGGGGTTCGACCAGCGCCGGCTCAACATGTTGCTCGCCGTGCTTGAGAAACGGGCGAGGTTCAAGCTCTCGCAGAAGGACGTGTTCCTCAATATCGCCGGTGGACTTAAAGTGGCCGATCCGGCTCTCGACCTCGCTGTGGTGGCGGCTGTGATGAGCTCCAATTTCGACCTTGTGATCCCACGGAGGACGGCATTTGCAGGAGAAGTGGGGCTGTCGGGAGAAATACGGACGGTCAACAGGATGGACCAGCGCGTGGCCGAGGCCGAAAAACTCGGCTTTGAAGCCATCTACATCCCGGCCGGAAACCTCAAGGGAGTGAAAAGCGATTTCAAGATAAAGATTATGGAGGTGTCGAAAGTCACCGACATGTTCCGCAGCCTCTTCGAGTAATTGCTTCTGTCGGAAATTACATGAGGGGCGATGCGGAATGTTTTACGAAATTTGATTAATTTTGCACACATTATATAATAGGAAACTATGGGCGCGATTATAGAATATGAGAATGTGGAGATAGAACGGGCAGACCGTCTGGTGATGAAGAATGTTACTTTTTCAATCGAGGAAGGGGAGTTCCGCTACCTTGTGGGAAAGGTTGGCAGCGGCAAGAGTTCTCTGATGAAGACAATGTATGCCGAGGTGGAGATCCCGCGGGGAGACCGCGCGGAAGTGCTCGGCTTCGATCTGCTCAATCTGCGCCGGCGTGATATTCCTATGTTGCGCCGCAAGGTGGGGATAGTATTCCAGGACTTCCAGTTGCTTCAGGACAGGTCGGCGGCCGCCAATCTCCGGTTTGTGCTCGCCGCCACGGGGTGGAAGTCGAAGAGCGACATGGATGACCGCATAGCTGAAGTGCTGAAGGCGGTCGGCATGGAGAACAAGGCGTATAAGATGCCCCACGAACTCAGCGGAGGAGAACAGCAGCGCATAGTGATAGCCAGGGCGCTTCTCAACAGTCCGAAACTTATTCTTGCCGACGAACCCACCGGAAATCTCGACCCGCAGACCGGCTACCAGATCGTGAGTCTGTTGCACCGTCTGGCCGAAGATGGCACTGCCGTCCTTATGGCCACCCACAATATGCAGATGGTGGAGGATTTTCCCGCTTCACTGATGCGCTGCTGCGACAAAAGACTCGAGGCGCACAACGTACGCGGTGCGATTCTGTAAAAATTTGAGCGAAAAGTTTTTGAATTATATAAAAAAAATCCATAATTTTGTGGAAAATTCGTCGGACACTCCTCTCAAGGAGGGGTGAAAATTGCCCCGAGGTTTGCTCAAGGGGCGTCTAATGTCGTGAATATAAAACATTTATAATATTTTTAGAAATGTCAGAAAATAAGGAAAAATTGTTTGACATGTTCCCGCCTGTCACCACTGAAGAGTGGAAGGCGAAAATCAATGTCGACCTCAAGGGCGCCGACTTCGATCGCAAGCTGGTGTGGCGCACCAACGAAGGATTCAACGTTCAGCCGTTCTATCGCAGAGAAGATCTCGCAGGACTGCCCGGAATAGACACTCTTCCCGGAGAGTTCCCCTACGTGCGCGGCACCCGCGGCAACAACGACTGGATTGTCCGTCAGGCTGTGATCGGCAAGGATGCCGCGGAGGCAAACCGTCACGCCCTTCACATCATCGACCGCGGAGTCGAGTCGCTCGGAATCTGTCTGGGCAATCTCGCCGCAGCCGATCTGCGTGACATCCTGAAGGGCGTCGACCTGAAGAAGATTGAGGTAAATGTCTCCTGCTGCCCCGGAATGGCTGCGGAAGTCGCCGCTGAGCTGGTGAAGCTCGTCAAGGAGGCAGGCGCCGAGAATGAATTCCGCGGAGCTATCGACTACAATCCTTTCCGCCGTCTGCTCCGTCACGGCCTTCCCTTTAACAAAAATGCAGCTGAAGAGGGCCGCAAGGTCTATGAGGCCGTGAAGGAGATCAAGGGAATCAAGTGTTTCGCAGTTGACTCTTATCTGTTCAACAACGCCGGTGCTTACATCACCCAGGAGCTCGGATACGCGCTTGCATGGGGTGCCGAATGGCTCACAATGATGACCGAGGCCGGTCTGACCGTCGACGAGGTTGCCGCCCGCGTTAAATTCAACATGGGTATATCCTCCAACTATTTCATGGAGCTTGCTAAGTTCCGCGCAGGCCGCATGCTCTGGGCCGAAATCGTCAAGGCTTACGCTCCTGCCGACGAGGAAAGCTGCAAGATGTGGGTTCATGCCGTCACAAGCGAGTTCAACCAGACTCTCTATGACTCCCACGTGAATCTGCTCCGCTCCATGACAGAGACTATGAGCGCGGCTCTCGCCGGAGTCAACTCCATCGAGACCCTTCCGTTCGACCGCTGCTACGAGCGCCCCGACGAGTTCAGCGAGCGCATCGCACGCAACCAGCAGTTCCTGCTGCGTGACGAGTCGCACCTCAACAAGGTGGTTGACCCCGCCGGCGGTTCATATTATATAGAGACCCTCACAGCCTCGATCGCCAAGGTGGCGTGGGAAATCTTCAACGAGATCGAGGACAAGGGTGGTTTCGAGGCCATGCTCCGCAACGGAGAGATTCAGGGCAAGGTAAACGAAAGCGGTGTCAAGCGCCATCTCGATGTCGCCCGCCGCAAGGAATCGCTCCTCGGCACCAACCAGTTCCCCAACTTCAACGAGAAGGCTCTTGACAAGGTGCAGGGCAAATCCTGCGGTTGCGGTTGCGGCTGCGCCGAGAAGGAAGAGGCCGACGGCGCCGTGACACCCCTCGTGTTTGACCGCGCTGCAAGCCAGTTCGAGAAGCTCCGCCTCGACACCGAGCGCGCCGCACACCGTCCCAAGGTGTTCATGCTTACCATCGGCAACCTCGCCATGCGTCTGGCCCGCGCCCAGTTCTCGTCGAACTTCTTCGGTTGCGCCGGATATGAGATTATCGACAACATCGGATTCAACACAGTCAAGGAAGGCATTGACGCCGCAATGGAGAAGAAAGCCGATATCGTGGTGCTCTGCTCCAGCGACGACGAGTACGCACAGTACGCACCCGAGGCATTCAAGGAACTCGCCGGACGCGCCATGTTCGTAGTTGCCGGCGCTCCGGCCTGCATGGACGACCTCAAGAAGGAGGGCATCGAAAGCTTCATCCACGTGAAGTGCAATGTGCTCGACACTCTCGTTGACTTTAACGCTAAACTCCTCAAATAATCCCAATATCATGAGACCGAATTTTAAAGAAATCGATATCACAAAGACCGTGGCTCCCGCGAGCCACAAACCGGTTGAGGGTGAGGAGTGGCTCACCGCTGAACTCATTCCCGTGAAGCCGATGTATACAGAGAAGGACCTCGAGGGCATGGAGCACCTCGAATACGTGTCCGGTCTGCCTCCCTTCCTCCGCGGCCCGTACAGCGCCATGTACCCGATGCGCCCCTGGACCATCCGTCAGTATGCCGGATTCTCCACAGCCGCCGAGTCCAACGCTTTCTATCGCCGTAACCTCGCCTCGGGACAGAAAGGTCTTTCGGTGGCCTTCGACCTCCCGACACACCGCGGTTACGATGCCGATCACGAGCGCGTTGTCGGTGACGTCGGCAAAGCCGGTGTCTCCATCTGCTCGCTCGAGGACATGAAGGTGCTCTTCGACGGAATTCCCTTGAACAAGATGTCGGTGTCGATGACCATGAACGGCGCAGTGCTCCCCGTACTCGCATTCTACATCAACGCCGGACTCGAGCAGGGCGCAAGCCTCGAGGAGATGGCCGGTACCATCCAGAACGACATCCTCAAGGAGTTCATGGTCCGCAACACCTACATCTACCCGCCGGCATTCTCGATGAAGATCATTGCCGATATCTTCGAGTATACCTCGAAGAACATGCCTAAGTTCAACTCCATCTCCATCTCCGGCTATCACATGCAGGAGGCCGGTGCAACCGCCGACATCGAGCTGGCATACACGCTCGCCGACGGTCTGGAATATCTCCGCGCAGGTGTCAACGCCGGCATGGATATCGACTCGTTCGCTCCCCGTCTGTCATTCTTCTGGGGTATCTCGATGAATTATTTCATGGAGATCGCCAAGATGCGTGCCGCACGTATGCTCTGGGCCAGGATTGTCAAGCAGTTCAATCCCAAGAACCCGAAATCGCTGGCACTCCGTACACACTGCCAGACTTCAGGTTGGTCGCTTACCGAGCAGGATCCCTTCAACAACGTGGGCCGTACCTGCGTAGAGGCCATGGGTGCCGTTCTCGGCCACACCCAGAGTCTCCACACCAACGCCCTCGACGAGGCTATCGCCCTTCCGACGGACTTCTCCGCGCGTATCGCCCGCAACACCCAGATCTATATTCAGGAGGAAACCCATGTCTGCAAGCAGATCGACCCGTGGGGCGGCAGCTACTATGTAGAGAGCCTCACCAACGAGATCGCTCACCGCGCATGGGAACATATCCAGGAAATCGAGAAACTCGGCGGTATGGCCAAGGCCATCGAGACCGGTCTTCCCAAACTCAAGATCGAGGAGGCGGCTGCCCGCACGCAGGCCCACATCGATTCCGGCAAGCAGACCATCGTCGGTATCAATAAGTTCCGTCTCGACCATGAGGATCCGATCGACATCCTCGAGGTGGACAACACCGAAGTCCGCAAAGAGCAGTGCGCGCGTCTTGAGGTTCTCCGCAAGGACCGTGACGAGGAGGCCGTGAAGAAAGCTCTCGCCGACATCACGGAGGCTGTGAAGGATCCCTCGAAGGGAAATCTTCTCGACCTCGCCGTCAAGGCGGCCGGTCTGCGCGCGTCGCTCGGAGAGATCTCCGACGCTTGCGAGGCTGTGGTTGGACGTTACAAAGCTGTAATCAAAACTATATCAGGCGTGTATTCAACTGAAGAGAAGGGTGATCCCGAATTCGAGGAGGCCCGCAAGGCTGTGGCTGACTTCGCTAAGCGCGAAGGTCGCCAGCCCCGTATCATGATTGCGAAGATGGGTCAGGACGGTCACGACCGCGGCGCCAAGGTGGTTGCCACCGGTTATGCCGACTGCGGTTTCGACGTCGACATGGGTCCGCTGTTCCAGACTCCCGCCGAGGCTGCCCGTCAGGCTGTGGAGAACGACGTCCACATCCTCGGTGTGTCCTCGCTTGCAGCCGGTCACAAGACGCTTATTCCCCAGGTGATCGAGGAACTGAAGAAGCTCGGCCGCGAGGACATCATGGTAACAGCCGGAGGTGTGATCCCCGCCCAGGACTATGACTTCCTATACAAGGCAGGTGTCGCAGCCATCTTCGGCCCGGGTACCCGTATTCCGAAGAGCGCGATCGAGATGATCCGCATCCTCAACGAGGACCGCGCCCAGTAATCCCGCGCTGAACAACCACATATTCCGCACGGCGCATGTCGTGTGGAATCCATTATGAATCCAGGCCGACTTGAACTCCGGTTCAAGCCGGCCTGGATTTGTATTGCGCGGGGGAGTGGCAATAATCGTGGTGCAATTCACGTATAATAATAGATATGGAAAGAAACGATAACGTGAGGAATGATGAGCCTCTTTACAATATAGGGGAGGAGGAAAGTCCTCTTTATGAGTTGTCTGACGGGAATCAGGAACCGACTGACGGTCTGACGGTATACGACAGCGTGCCGAGTGAGGATGATATGCCCGAGAATATATCGCGTACTGTCAGGATGGCTGACGATAAGAGCATTCGGAAAATGCCGTCGCCGTTCGCCATAATGCTCAAGACGATGTTTACGCCGGTGGAGGGATGGAAAGCACTTAAACGTGCCAAATTCCAGCCCGACAGAGTGGCGGCATCCTTGTTCTATCCCTGCGTGGCATTCGCGTCGCTCTCGGAATTCTCGGCATTTGTCTATGAGGCCAATGTCACTGTGGCATCCGTGTTGGTAAGAGCTGTGGAGACTTTCATATCATTCTTTTTCAGCTATTATTCGGTATTGGCGGCTGCGGGAATCCTGCTGGGAAAAAGGGTGGGGGGAATACTGAATTCTCCATTCGGGAAAATTTTTACGATGACTTCCATGGCAACTCTGCCGGTATTCTATATGTTTTACCGGCTGCTCCCGATACTCGGGCCGATGCTGGTGTTTCTCCCGCTATGGACCATCTATCTCGTGTTCCGCGGTGTCCGTTTCCTCAGGTTGCCGAAAGAGAAGGAATCTGTCGCCACTGGTCTTCTATGCACTCTGGAGATAGGTATGCCTATGCTTTGGAACTGGATTTTCACCGATTTAATACCTCTCGGATAACCGGATACTGATAATTTCGGGCACAGACTGATAAAGTTCGCGGAATTTTTGTTAAATTTGTAGTTTTGAAGGTCGGGTCAGAGCGCCGAGACGGCTATTTCCCGGCATACATGGATTTGAGAAATGAAAGCAGAGCAAGTTAACATACGCAACAGACGGGCCAGATTTGACTACGAGATAACGGACACGTATGTGGCCGGAATGGTTCTGACCGGCACTGAGATAAAGTCGATACGCGACGGCAAGGCGTCGCTTGCCGACTCCTATTGTCTTGTCGAGAACGGTGAGGTGTGGGTCAAGGGCATGAACATATCGGAATATTTCTACGGGTCATATAACAATCACGTGGCCCGGCGCGACCGCAAACTCCTGCTCAACCGCAAGGAGATCGCGAAGATTGCGAAGGCCGTGGAGGATCCGGGTTATACGGTGATTCCGCTCAAGGTATTCATCAGTGACCGCGGTTATGCCAAGATGCAGATAGGTGTGGGACGGGGAAAAAAACAATACGACAAACGCCAGGCGATACGGGAACGCGAGGACAAGCGCTCGATGGACCGCTTCTTCAAGAAATGACACGACCTCTTGAACTTCTCGCCCCGGCAGCCGACAAGTATGTGGCGCGCGAGGCAATCCTCCACGGTGCCGATGCCGTCTATATGGGAGGACCGAGTCACGGCGCCCGCCGTCGTGCCTCCAATTCCATCGGTGATATCCGCGAGACGGTGGAGTTTGCCCACCGGTTCCGCGCCCGCGTCTATGTGACGGTGAACACTGTAGTCTATGACAGCGAGATTGCCGATGTGGAGCGTCTCGTGCATGATCTGTACAGTGCCGGGGTCGATGCGATCATTGTCCAGGACATGTCGCTGCTCCGGATGAATCTGCCGCCGATAGCATTTCATGCCAGCACGCAGTGCGACAACCGCACGCTGGAGAAATGCAGCTTTCTCGAGCGCGCCGGATTCTCGCAGACAGTGCTTGCAAGGGAATTGTCGCTCGAAGAAATAGCAGAGATATGCCGGAATGTGACCGTTCCGGTGGAATGTTTCGTGCATGGAGCTCTTTGCGTATGTTATTCGGGGCGTTGCGGCGCGAGCGAGGTTTCTGTCAATCGATCTGCCAACCGCGGAGAATGCGCGCAGATGTGCAGGATGCCGTACACATTGCGCGATGCCCGCGGAAACGCGTTGCAGACCGACAGATATCTGCTTTCTTTAAGAGATTTCAATACGCTCGATTTGCTTCCGGAGCTGGTGAAAGCCGGGGTTTCCTCTTTCAAGATAGAGGGGCGACTCAAGGATGCGTCATACGTCAAGAATGTCACGGCCGCATATCGTCGGGCTCTTGATGAGGTGATTGCCGCCAATCCGGAATTGTATAGACGCGCATCATACGGTAAAAGTGAAATAAAATTCACTCCGGTCCTTGAGAAAAGTTTCAACCGTGGATTTACGGATTATTTTCTTCATGGACGCCGGCAGGGGAGCATGGCTTCGCTTGCCACACCCAAGTCGATGGGGGAGATCATCAGAGATGTATCTGAATTGAACAACGGCGACGGTATAAGTTTTTTTAATGCCGATGGTGAATATGAGGGTGTGGCGGTCAATGGCGTCGACCGGGGCAGAATCATCGGTTCCAGAGCGTTCCGCATGCCGCGCGGTGCGGAAATCCACCGGACATTCGACCGTTGCTGGCAGACTATGCTTGCTTCTCCTACGGCAACAAGAACCATCAGCGTCGATATCTCGATCGACGGAACCGGAGTCACGGCCACTGATGAGCGTGGAGTGAGGGTACGTCTGCCGCTTGATGTAGACAGGGATGTGGCCCTAAAACCGTTTGATCCGCGTCCTGTGTTTGAAAAACTCGGTGGCACGGGCTATCGTCTCGGTCAGTTTGAAAATCGCCTCGATCCGTCGGTTTTCATCCCTGCCTCGCAACTTACAACATTGCGCCGGAGGCTCATCGAAGACCTTGACAGAGCCAATCTCACCACATATCCTTTTGATTACCGTCTGCCGGAGGATAGAGACTGTCCCTATCCCCGCAGGTCGCTTGACGCCCGCGACAATGTCGCCAACCGGTTGGCAGCCCGATTCTACGCCGATCATGGAGTGAAGGAAATTGCCCCGGCGCTTGAGATAAGCGGAAAGGTTCCCTCCGGCACGCCGGTGATGACAACACGCTATTGTATCCGGCGGGAACTGGGAGTATGTCTGCGCGACAAAACCGTATCCGCCGCGAAAAAAGCGCGGTATGCCGAGCCTTTGTATATCTCTACCGGCCCGCACGTATTCCGTCTATCGTTCGACTGCGCGCGTTGCGAGATGACATTGCTGACCGACTGAAAAGTTCCGGTTTTTCTATTGCTCCGGATCTCCTGCCACGGAATCGGGGCGAAGGACCAGTGGATGCGCGTATCTGTACAGCAGTGAATCCGCAATGGTTACCATCCGCAAGGTTCTGGAGGTAAGGGTGTCGTTCTCCCCTTCGCTGATGGCGTAGCTCGTTTCAGGCGGATGCCGGAAGTTGAGATCGTCGATTTCCTCCCGGTAGCGCGACATCAGACCGTTAAGCGTGGCGGAATCTTTTGCCGCCGTCACACTGTCTGTGTAGAGGTCGATCAGTACCAGACTCTCTTCATACAGCGCTCTGGCTTCCTCGCGGCCGGAATTGTCTGCCGTCCGTGTGCATCCGCACGCTCCCGCCATAACCGTAATCGTGAGAACCGGCAATATCATCAATCCGTTTTTCATGACTTTTTTTTATTTATGCCGGAGAGTTTCTCCTTAAGGAAACGGCCGGTATATGAGTTTTCGGAGTCTGCTATTGTCTCCGGAGTACCTTCGGCCACAACCGTGCCGCCGGCATCGCCTCCTTCGGGTCCTATGTCGATAACCCAGTCCGCCGACTTGATCATGTCCATGTTGTGCTCGATAATCACCACCGTATTTCCCTTGTCCACGAGTCTTCCCAGCGATTTAAGAAGTACCGAGATATCGTGGAAATGAAGGCCGGTGGTAGGTTCGTCGAATATGAACAAAGTGTCTTTCTGTTTCTCCTGCGAGATATAATAGGCAAGTTTCACACGCTGGCTCTCTCCTCCGGAGAGTGTCGACGAACTTTGCCCCAGTTTCACATATCCGAGTCCCACCTCCTGAAGAGGAAGCAGTTTGTTGACGATCCGGCGTTCGGAGGCGCCTTCCGATTCACGCAGGAATTCTATGGCCTGGTCCACGGTCATTTCCAGGAAATCGTGGATATTCCTGCCGCGGTATTCCACATCGAGCACTTCCTGCTTGAAACGTTTTCCATGGCAGGATTCGCATTCCACGCTGATGTCGGCCATGAACTGCATCGGGATGGTTATTGTGCCTTCTCCTTTGCATTCCTCGCAGCGTCCTCCCTCGGTATTGAAGGAAAAGTAAGCCGGAGTGAAACCCATCTGGCGTGCCAGCTGCTGTTCCGATAAGAGACGTCTGATCTCGTCGTAGGCTTTCAGATAGGTGGAGGGATTACTTCTTGACGATGTGCCGATAGGGTTCTGGTCGACAAATTCGACTGCCGACACAGCTGATATGTCGCCGCGAAGCTCGCGGTGAGTGCCGGGAACATCCACCGGATCGCCGAGCGCGCGACGGAGAGACTTGTAGAGTATGTCGCGGACAAGTGTCGATTTGCCGCTTCCGCTCACACCGCTCACAACCGTCATCACGCCAAGCGGGAACTTCACGTCTATGTTCTTGAGATTGTTATGGGAGGCTCCTGTCACTTCGATGAAGCGTTTCCAGGGACGGCGTTTCAGCGGCAGTTCTATGCGGCGGTCACCGCGCAGGTAATCCACTGTGTAGGATCCGTTGGTGCCCCCATCTTTCAGCACTTCCCGCAGATTTCCCTCCAACACCACTTCGCCCCCTAAACGACCGGCGTCCGGACCGATGTCGACAATTTCATCGGCCGCCAGCATGATGTCCTCGTCGTGTTCGACAATCACAACCGTATTGCCTGTCTGTTGCAATTTGCGGAGTACGCCTATAAGTCTGCGGGTGTCGCGCGAGTGCAGTCCGATACTCGGTTCGTCGAGGATGTAGAGGGAACCCACCAGAGAACTTCCGAGAGATGTGGCGAGATTGATGCGCTGGCTTTCTCCTCCGGAGAGGGTGGAGGAGAGTCGGTCGAGCGTGAGGTAGCCGAGACCGACATCGTCGAGAAAGCCAAGCCGCTGCCTTATCTCGAGAATCAGCCTTGCGCCGACTTTCATGTCCTGTCCGGTGAGAGTAAGTGTGTCGAAAAACCTGCGGAGTTCGCTCACGGGCATACGCACAGATTCATTGATGGTCTTCCCGGCCACTTTTACGTAGGATGCATCCTTGCGCAGTCTGGAGCCGCCGCAGTCCGGGCATACTGTCTTGCCGCGGTAGCGGGCCTTCATCACGCGGAACTGCATCTTGTCCTGCTGCGAGTCGAGCCATCGGAAGAAACCGTCGATTCCCTCCCATACGGCGTTGCCGTGCCAGAGAAATGACAGCTGTTCTTCTGTAAGCTCGTTATATGGAGTGTGGATGGGGAAACTGAATCGCGGGGCCACATGGATGAGCCGCTTTTTCCATTCGCTCATCTTGTCGCCGTTCCAGCAGCGTACCGCGTTCTGATAGACCGACTTCGTCTTATCGGGCACCACGAGATCCTCGCTCACGCCGAGCACACGGCCGAATCCCTCGCATGTGGGACAGGCTCCGTAGGGATTGTTGAAGTTGAACATCAGGTCGCTCGGTTCGCGGAATTCAATGCCGTCGGCCATGAACCGCTTGGAGAAGCGGTGTTCGTGTGTGCCGTCGGTTCCCCATATCTTGATGACGGCTTCGTCATGGCCTTCGAAGTATGCGGTCTCCAGCGAGTCTGTGAGACGCGACACCTCATCCTTGTCCGACGACACGGAGATGCGGTCAATCAGCAGCCGGTATCCGTCGTTCAGTTCCGGATTCTCCCCGGCAACTTCCGGAATATCGAAGAATACCCCATCTTTCTCGAGGCGGGAGTAGCCCTCCTTGACATAGATGCGGAGCTGGTCGGCGAATGAGCGGCCTTCTGGCAGATAGATGTCCACAAGGATGGCGGCGCGTGTGCCCTCGGGATAGGAGAGGACTGTGCGGATTATGTCCTCGATGCCTTGCTTGCGGACCTCCAGCCCGGTCACCGGCGAAAATGTGCGCCCTATGCGGGCGAAGAGCATGCGCAGATAGTCGTATATTTCCGTCGAAGTCCCCACAGTGCTTCGCGGATTGCGGGTGTTTACCTTCTGCTCCACGGCTATGGCTGGCGGAAGTCCCTTGATATAGTCGCATTCCGGTTTCGACATGCGGCCCAGGAACTGGCGTGCGTATGCCGAAAGACTTTCCACATATCTGCGCTGGCCCTCGGCATACAATGTGTCGAAGGCCAGCGATGACTTGCCGCTTCCGCTCACACCGGTAATCACTATCATTTTCCCCAAAGGAAGGCGCAGGTCAATATTTTTCAGATTATTGACCCGCGCTCCCTTTATCGTGATAAACTTGTTCTCCATATAATATATACAATGGCAAATATCATTCCAATTCTTGCTCTGCCGGTGCTATTAACAATTTTTTGGAGAATCCGGCCTTGTGATCTTTGAAATGCTTTATTTCTCGGGGGCGAAGAGAGGATCCCATGCCGGAAGTCTGACCGGCTTCTGGCTGAGGATGTCAAGGATTTTGGCCGGGACATATTTCTTGTCGGCCACAAGCCTGAACATATATTCGTCAAACCACCGGTCGGTCATGATAAGATGTCCGTCGTTGGCGCCTGGTCCCCAGCTGTTCTCCACCATCCACTTAACGGGACGCCCTTCCGCATCGAGGTCCACGGCCATGAGTGTCATCGCATGGCTCGAGGCACTGGCGTATGTGCGGATGCGGTCGGCCTTGTCCATACCGAAATCCACGCCCATCAGCGAGGCGTAGTCATAATTGTCCGGGTCGAGGACTCCTCTGTCCCGGTCAAGAAATTTCCCCACATCACATGAGAAATACATCATTGTGCTGTCCTTGATCGACTCGATTGCCACCTTCTTTATCTCCTCCACCGGAAGATTGATATAAGTCCAGTTCTTGCCGTCGTAGACGTGGCGGTCGAGATCTATTTCATACAGACGGTAGAACTCCCGCGAGGGGTCGTTCATCAGCATCACATAGTTGTTCCGGAGGTCGTTGCCGGCGAATTCGCGGTAGAACTGCTGCGGGGTATACGTCTTGGTGCTGACGGCGTTGCCATCCTTGTCGCGGAGAGTGTAAGTGAATTCCGAAGGAGGAGTGCCGAGAGTGATGGCGAGCATTCCGTACACTTCGCCGAGCATGGCCTGTTTTCTGGCCGATATTTCTTTTTCGTTCTTCCCTTCGGCATGCATTTTGCGAAGTTCGAGACCGTACTCACGGAGTTTCAGCGCTATCAGAGAGGAGAGACGCGACGTATTGTTGGCGCTGAAGGTCTCTCCCATGATTTCGGCCGGCACTATGCCATATTTCATAAGATTGTCGGACAGACCGGTGAACTGGCCGCCGTCGCTCAGAGGATGGCGGAAAAGCCAGTCCACTGTCTTGTCGTCCATCGGGCGTTCAGCGAGGTCGATGATGTTCTGGAGGAACAGATTGGATTTCTCAAGCTGGTCGAAGAAGAAATTGTAGTTTTGCGACAGCTTGAGTTCCGGCATTCCTTTCTCAGCCATGATCTGGGAGCGGAGCATGTTGAGTCCGGTGAACAGCCAGCATCGTCCGGAACTGTGCTGGTCTGTGATTCCCTCACTCTTCACCCGGTGGGAGAAATGAGTGTCGAAACTGTTTTTTGCATCCGGATTCGAGGCGAGTTTGTCGATATGGTTTCCGCTCAGAGCATTGCGGACAGCTTTTCTCGACGGAGAAAGATCCATCTCGGCTTTCATCCGTTCGAGCATCTGAGGAGTTATACCTCCGTTCTCTTTTGCGTAAGCTGCAGGATAAGAGAGTACCATGGCAGCCAGCGAGAGTGCTATTAGTGTTCTTTTCATGATGATTTTAAGGATTTTGTATCGTTTTTACGGTGAAATTCGCGGCTCTGCAATGCCTGGTGAACAGGTCGCATGCTGTCGCCATAGTCTGCTCCAGATCTGTCTCCGTGCAGAAAAGGTGGATTGTCATCAGCAGACGGCGGGTGGTTAGTTCGATCTTGGTCCGCTCGTTGTCGGAGGTGGGAGTCCCGATTCCCCCTGTCGCATCGCGGAACACAGGCAGTCCCTCTATATTGAGCGGCCCCCTGCCTATCCCTTCGTATGGCTCGTCATGCCGTCCGATTCCGAGAGATATGGATTCGCCGTCTATCTTGTCGGCATCGAAGCATCCCACGGAGCATCCTGTCAGCAGCGACAGCATATTTCCCGTATCGACAATGGAATTAACTGTATAGAGTCCGAGACCGCGCACAATCCTGCGCATAAGCTGTTCCTGTGAAGGCCGGTATCTGTTGGGATCCTTGCCGCAGGCCCTGTAGGCGTTCCTTGTGGCCGCGATTGCGGGAATCTTGTTGATTTCCTCTATTTTATAGCGGGACTGTATCTCGTCGGCAAGTGCGTCCATCTCGGCACGGCAGGTCTCCTGCGTGGGACTGTTCTCTACATCGCATCTGATGATTACAGCGCGGTATCCTGACACCCGCTCGCCAAAATCTTTTTCTATCGAGACTTCCATTCCGCAAATTTACGAAATTCCTGTATTATGGCAAAACCGGAGGAACGGTATTGGAGCAAACGGATATAGATATTGACGGTACTTTTTGGCATTATATTTGTTGTATGTTATTGGAATCCTAATTTAAAAAGGAATGGAAGAAAAGAAAACCTTGCCTGTGCTTTTGCTGACGGGCTACCTTGGAAGCGGTAAGACCACGCTTTTGAACCGGATCCTCAACAACCGTCGTGGAATACGCTTTGCCGTGATAGTGAATGATATAGGTGAAATCAACATAGATGCCGACCTCATCGCCAGGGATGGCGTGGTAGGCCAGGGAGACGACAGTCTGGTGCCCTTGCAGAACGGATGCATCTGCTGTACGCTGAAGACCGACCTGATGAAGCAGCTTGCCGACCTGGTGTCGGCGCGCAAATTCGATTATATCGTGATTGAGGCGAGTGGTATATGTGAGCCGGAGCCCATAGCGCAGACCGTCTGCTCGATGCCGGTAATGGGGGAGGAGTTCAACCGGGACGGTTCTGTGCGTCTTGACTGCATAGCCACCGTGGTGGACGCCCTTCGTCTCAGAGATGAATTCTCCGCCGGAGCTGACCTTGTGAAAAAGGATATCGAGGAGGAGGATATAGAGAATCTGATAATTCAACAGATAGAATTCTGCAATGTGATTCTTCTCAACAAGATATCAGAAGTCTCACCCGAGGAGGCAGCCGAGATCAAGGCTGTGGTCCGTGCGCTGCAGCCGTCAGCCGAGATCATCGAGTGCGATTATTGTGATGTCGATTTCGAGAAACTTCTGAACACCGGCGACTTCGACTTCGACAGGGTGGCAACAAGCGCGACATGGATCCGCGGGATAGAATGCCCTCTTGATGAGGATAATGAGCATGAGCACCACGAGCACCACGAACACCATGAACATGACGGTCATCACTGCCATCATCATCATGAGGGGGAGGCTGAGGAATACGGTATCGGAACATTCGTATATTTCAGCAGAAAACCTTTTTCGCTCAATAAGTTCGACTGGTTCTGCGCGAAGCGTTGGCCGGCATCGGTGATAAGGACAAAGGGAGTATGTTACTTCAAGGAGAACACTGACATGTCCTATATCTTCGAGCAGGCCGGAAGCCAGAAACGGCTTGTCGAGGCAGGGCAGTGGTATGCCACCGCTCCCGAAGAGGATCTGCGGGTGTTGCTTGCAAACAATCCGGATCTGATGCGTGATTGGGATGAGGTGTACGGGGACCGTATGCAGAAGCTTGTGTTCATCGGCCGTAACATGGACAAGGAGGCTATCGTGAAGGAGCTCGACGACTGTCTTGACTGACAGCGTGGCTCTTTCTACTCCAAATTCTCAGCTATAAGTGGCATTAAAAAATTCGTTAATGCTATTTCGGATAGCATTAACGAAAAAAACACTTATACGTTAACTAATTTTTAAATGACACTTAAAACCTCAAGTTTCGGTAAATTCTAAACTTGAATCATTGATTTCAATGGAATTGTCAAGTCCGAGAAGGGTGTCGGGGACCCCTTTTCGGACTTGCTGTCTTGCGCCGAGTTTGATGAGTTTGTTGCAGGTCTGGGGTATGCTTTGTCCTCCCTCCGCAAGCTTTTTCATGGCGTTGTCGTAGGCTTTATGAGCGCTCTCGAGCCTTGACCCTATTTCAACGAAAGGCTGCATGAATTTACCCACGCGGTCAAGCATTTCATTGGCAAGGGCATATACTTTCTCATGATTTTCAGCCTGTGCGATCTGTTGCCAGGTCATGGCGATTATTTTAAGAGCCGCATAGAGGGTTTGTTCATCGGCTATATAGACATTGTGCTCCATAGCCTTTCGCCACAGGTCAGGGGCGGCATTGGTGGCTGTGAGCAGCGCGGCGCTGTTGGGAACAAACATTATCACGTAGCCAACGCTTCTCTTGGGAGGTCGGATATGTGAGGAGTAATCTTTTGCGGCGAGCTCCGCGACATGTTTGCGGATGCTTTCCACATGAGCGCGGAGCGAGCGGTTCCTTGTCTCGTCGCTCTCGGCATTCATATAGTCGAGATATGCCGAGAGTGACACCTTGGCATCGATCACCACGTCCCGTTCCTTGTCCAGATGAAGTATGACGTCGGGGCGCATGGCCGCCATGCCATCTTCCCGGACAATATTTCCGGATGCGTCTCTGATGAATGACTGAGTGTCGAAGTGAACGCCCTCGCTGAGTCCATGGGATTCGAGGAGCTCGGTGAGTACGGTCTCTCCCCAGTCTCCCTGTATCTTGCCGCCGTTTCGCAGTGCGTTCGCGAGTCGGTCGGCACTTTCGCGCGCGGATTCGCTGCATCGGAGCAGATTGCTTATATCGGCCGACATCCTGCCGCCGAGTTCGCCATGCACGCGTGTGTTTTCAGTGACGGCCTCGCGCATCTGTCCAAGCTGCCGATTGAGAGGTTCAAGGATATGCGTCATCGAGTCGCGGCTGGTCTGTTCGAATTCCTGCTGCCTTGCCTTGAGCAGTTCGGCGGTTGCGGTCTTCAGCTGTTCCTGCATTTTCGCCACCGTCTCGTCAAAACGGTTCTGCAGCGCGTCCATAGCCTCGCGGTGATGTCTTTCCTGAAGGATGGAAGTACGTTTTTCGGTCTCCTCGCGGTCGGCCAATATGCGTTCGAATTTAGTCTGTTCCGATTTAAGCCGCTCGTCTGCCACCGTAATCTCCGTCTCCAGCCGCCGTATGACGGAAGCAGACTCCTTTGTCTCAGCCTCAAAACGGCTCTTGCAGCGGTTAGAGCCGATCACATATCCGACAGCGATGCCTGCCACGCAGAGCAGTACCCAGACAATTATCTCCATTGTATCCGAATTTTCAACACACAAAAATAGTCAAAATATTTGAGACGTTGTAGTCCTGCGGAAGTAAAAAAACTTAAAAAATAATTCGTAAGATCAAACATCAAACATCAAACATCAAACATCAAACATCAAACATCGATTTAAGACTTGTCGGTGCTTTGCCTAAATTCAGAGTGAAATTTTACACGCCACAAAAACATCGCATAGGATGTTGCCTATCACTTTCACAGAGCCGGGAGCAATCTTCATCAGAGGCAAATAGATTCCTGATTGACAAAAAAGTGAGGCTGTCAAACCGCTCTTTCCCATATGCATCCGGGGCTGCCTAAATCCAGGGATAATGAAAAGATTATTTGCCATCCTGGTGGCCGCAACGGCCATTCTTCCCGCGACAGCACAACTCAAAGTAACTGGCTCCGGTCTGGGTCAGGTAGAACTGAATTCCGGGACATCAATAGAGGGCGGCACTAATTTTTCAATAGCGACAAATCAATAATTTATGAAAAAAATACTGATATTGACCATTCTGTCTTTAGCTGGGGTATTACAGATGCCAGCTCAAGGCTATGTCGGGATTTCGTCCGAAGCAGTCGACAACGGCGAATATATCCCACTTCTAAAGGAAGGTAAAGTTTGGGTGTGGAATGCGTGCAACGAAGGTGTTGGTTACGACTTCTCTGTGTATTTCACGGTTGTCGGGCAGGAAGAGATTGATGGCAGAAACTGTTTCCGCATAACTCAGAGTGTGTTTAGTTTTAACTGAAATTTAATTTTACAAGTGAGCAAGGAGCAATT
>ERZ777305.133-NODE-133-length-118714-cov-14.337606_pt1 | contig 118714 bp, 104 predicted proteins | sample MGYA00374965_ERZ777305 | MGnify/ENA primary metagenome ERZ777305 (study PRJEB29328, sample SAMD00013331) | mouse gut metagenome | study: EMG produced TPA metagenomics assembly of the Metagenome analysis of fecal microbiota from mouse which was promoted... | reverse complement strand
AGAATCGCTTCTCTGATTCAAAAGAATCGCTTCTCTGATTCAAAAGAATCGCTTCGCGATTCTTTATAAAAATGACTTAGATTTTCTTGGGCAGGGTATTTTCCTGCCTTAGAAAATCTTCATTTTTTCTTCATTTTTCTTCATTTTTTGTACTCAGCGCCACGCCGTCCCCGACCGGCAGAATCGTTGTTTCCAATCCCTCATGATGCGTCAGCGTATACAGATATTCCCTCATCCTCGCATGGATCGTACGGTTGCGTCTCGTGACCGCATAGCGCGATTCTATCACATCCCCGTCCTGCAGTACATTGTCCGATACGAGCAGTCCACCCTGCGCAAGCAGGCGGAATACATCCGGGAAAAAATGAGAATACTGTCCCTTTGCAGCATCCATAAAAATAAAATCATAGCTTCCGGTCAGTTCTTTTAACATATCCGCAGCGTCCCCCTCCAGCAGCGTGATCTGCTCCTCCCTGCCGGCTCTGCGAAAATTTTCTTTTGCAAGAGGAATCCTTTTTTCATATTTCTCGATCGTCGTGATCGCAGCCTGCGGCGCAGCATCGCTCATGAGCAGAGCCGAAAACCCGATTGCCGTACCAACTTCAAGAATGCGCCCCGGTTTTGTCAATTTCAAAAGAAACCGCAGAAGTGCCTGCGTCTGCGTCCGTACAATAGGAACCGCCGTCTCGTGCGCAGTCTTTTCCAATTCATATAAAAACGCCGAATTGCCTTTATCAAGAGAATTGATAAAGGCAATCATTCTTTCATCCACAACCACAGCTAATTTCCCTCCGGCATCCCCTCGGAAATCTTTTTCAACATTTCCTCGACCGTCATACTCGTATTCAGTTCATAGACCCCCGGCTGCTCAATTCCATGGTAATTAGAAAACATCTCCTGAAAATAAAAGAGCCTCGTGCTGCGGATCAATCCCTTGTCGTACAATTTCTGTCCAAGCGACCGCACATCATCCTCCTCAGTCACTGCCACCGTCACGGTAACTCCTTCCCCTTCCGTCATCGGTTCCTCTGCAAAAATACGGTAACCGAACGTATACGCTGACAGGGCGAGACGGTATATTAGGAATACCACAAGAACTGCTACCGCCACTTTGATCACAAGCGCCGCGATCCCCCTGATGATCTGCTTTACATCCATTTTATAACCCGTTCCTTTCCAAATGTCTGACAGTGTATCAATACTCCGAACCGCTAAACGTCATATCAAACTCCAGCTCCGCCGTGATCCAGGTGTAAATCTCCTGCATCATCCTGCAAAAAGCAAGCTCTGCCGCAAGGAAATCACTGACAAGCCTGTTGTCCCTGAGGCTTGTCCCCTCCGCTTCGAGCTGCTCCACCTCGTCAAACAGCGTATCGCCATCCTCGGTATTTTGCAGCAGGTATAAATTTTTACGATACTCGTCGATCCGCTGTTTCAGATCAGGAAACATCTCAAGCCGCTTGCGCTCCTGCATATACTTTTGATAGGTTTCCGAATCCTTTACACAGCCAATAAACTCATTGACTGCCTGCTCTACATTTTTCATGGCATCTTCAGTCCTTTGAATTGTTTGTTTTTTTATTCCACATCCATGATGATCGGCAGGATCATCGGTCTGCGTTTCGTCTTCTTCCATACAAAATCACTCAGGCTGTCTTTGATCGTCGCCTTGATCTTTCCCCAGTCCGTCACATTGCGGTCAAGGCACCGCAGTACCTGTGCGGACACAAGCTCCCTCGCCTCAGCCATCAGTTCATCCGATTCGCGCACGTACACGAATCCTCGCGAAACGATCTCCGGTCCCGACGCAAGCTGTCCTGAATAGGAATCAAGCGCCATCACGACAATGATGATGCCATCCTCCGCCAGATGCTGTCTGTCACGAAGCACAACATTGCCGACGTCTCCTACGCCAAGCCCGTCAACGAGAACTTCGCCTACCGCCACCCTTTCAGTCACTCCCGCCTTTTCATCCGAGAGTTCCAGCACATCGCCTGATGAAATAATAAAAATACGCTCTTTGGGAATACCAAGCTCCGCTGCAAGCTTCGCCTGTGCTTTTAAGTGCTTATATTCCCCGTGCACCGGAATCGCGTATTTCGGTCTTGTCAGCGTATAGATCAGCTTGATCTCCTCCTGACACGCATGTCCTGACACATGTACATCCTGAAAGATCACGTCCGCACCCTTCACCAGTAATTCATTGATCACGTTCGTGACGGCCTTTTCATTGCCCGGAATCGGGTTCGATGAAAAAATGATCGTATCGTTCGGTTTGATCGATATTTTTCTGTGCGTACTGTTCGCCATACGGCTTAACGCCGCCATACTCTCACCCTGAGACCCCGTCGTGATAATGACGGTCTGCTCATCAGGATAATTCTTGAGCTGCTCGATATCGATCAGCGTATTTTCCGGGATATTCAGGCATTCAAGGGCGGACGCCGTCTCGATGATATTCACCATACTGCGCCCTTCCACGACAACTTTGCGCCCGAACCGGTACGCAGAATTGATGATCTGCTGTACACGGTCCACATTCGATGCAAACGTCGCGATAATGATACGCGTATCTTTATGCTCCTGAAAAATCGTATCGATCGTCTTTCCGACAGTCTTTTCCGACAGTGTAAATCCGGGTCTCTCCGCATTGGTCGAATCGCACATGAGCGCGAGTACGCCCTTTCTGCCGATCTCCGCAAATCTTCCGAGATCGATCGCATCGCCGAACACCGGTGTATAATCCACCTTAAAATCCCCGGTGTGAACGACTGTGCCGGCCGGCGAATAAATAGCAAGCGCCGCCGCATCCACAATACTGTGATTCGTCTTGATATATTCGACACGGAACTGTCCCAAATTGATAGACTGCCCGAATTTTACGACTTTACGTTTTGTTACCTTCATCAATTCATGCTCACGCAATTTATTCTCAATGATCCCCATCGTTAAACGCGTCGCATAGATTGGTACGTTGATCTCCTTTAAGACATAGGGCAGTGCGCCGATATGATCCTCATGACCATGCGTGATCACAAACCCTTTCACCTTATCGATATGTTCTTTTAAGTATGTCACATCGGGAATAACAAGATCGATCCCGAGCATATCGTCCGCGGGAAAACTGAGCCCGCAATCCACCACAATAATACTGTCCTCATACTCGAAGGCAGTAATGTTCATGCCGATCTGCTCCAGCCCCCCGAGCGGAATGATCCGCAGGGATGAAGCCCGGCTTCCTTCTTTTTCCTTTCTTTTCAAAAAAAATTCCTCCACATTTCAGATTCGTATTTTCCGGTCTCATGATCTGTCTTGATTATAACCGGAAACCGTTACATTTACTCATCCAGCATTCCTTCAAAAACGCCTGAGATCGCTTCAAACTCCGCATCATCCTCCACGAACACATACACGCTCTCTTTGTCCGTATCTTCGGAATCATCGCGCAGAATGAACGCCTCCGCGTCCCCGTCCCTGCTGTCTGTCACAAGCAGATAGCTCTTTCCCGCTATCCGCGTCTGCTCTAGCACATAAAACACCAGTTTTTCGCCGTTCTCGCCCTCTAAAACGATCTGATCTTCTTCCATTCTTTCTTTTCCCTGTGCCGCATTCACGCCAATTTCCCGTTTTCAGCCTGTTCCCTGTTTTCAGTCTGTTTCCTATCGTTTTCGGTCTGTTTCCTGCCGTTTTCGGTCTGTTTCCTGCCGTTTTCGGTCTGTTTCCTGCCGTTTTCCACGTGATCCGCTGCCACATCAGCAGTTTTACCTGCGCCGCCAGTCTGCATCGCAAGATGATCCAGATAGCCCTGCAGGATCAGGGCTGCCGCGATCATGTCCACATAGTCGCGGCGGTGCTCCCTGCGGATCCCAGTCTCCATCATCACTTTATCTGCCGCCACTGTCGTTAACCGCTCATCCCAGTATACCACGTCAAGCCCCGTGCGCCTTATCAGCATGTCCCCAAATTCGCGTGTCTTCTCAGCACGGTCGCCCTGTGTATCGTTCATATTCTTCGGAAGTCCGAGCACGATCCGTTCCACACCGTACTCTTCTATCAGTTCCTCGATCCGCGCACATGTCCTGCGAAGCTTATCCTCACGTTCCCTGCGAATGATCTCTTTTGCCTGCGCAGTGATCAGCAGTTCATCGCTTACTGCGACACCCACCGTCTTTGAACCAAAATCCAATCCCATAATCCGCATCAATCATATCCCCATTCCTGCGCAATCAGCGTGAATCTCTTTTCAGTCCCGTTCCCCGTTCCAGCCGCAGGATCGAATATACTGCGTCAGCATCTCTTCCACCAGCTCATCACGTTCCACCTTCATGATCATGGTTCTGGCATTCTTATGGCTCGTAATATAGGTCGGATCTCCCGACATGATATATCCGACAATCTGATTCACCGGATTATAGCCCTTCTCCGTCAGCGCTTCATACACCGCATGCAGGACCTCCTGCACCTGAACCTCCGGCTCTGTCTCTACTCTGAAAAATTGTGTGTTCCCCAAGTCCGCCATATAGCCACTTCCTTTATCCGAGATGATCTGCGCCGGATAGCACCGGCACTTTACACGCGTACAATACTGTACCTATTTTACCCTACTTTTGGCAATTATGCAATGAAACTTTCGTCATGAGGCTCCCGCATCAGTACAAGCTGCTGTCCGCCCTCCGTCAGAAGCCTTTCTCCAACGCCGCACACGATCCGGTTCGTTTCCGATGCATGCTCCGGCACGGCGGCAGGCACATAATCTTTGGTATGTCCGACAAGAACGCGCATTCCGCCGATGTCTTTTACTTCCTCCGTCAGGATCTCCATCTTCTGCCCGATCAGCCCTGCACGGTATCGTCCGGAAAGCTTCTCTCCAATCGCAATCAGCTCTTTGCTTCTTTCCGCCTTGATGTGTTCGGAAATCTGGTCTTTCATACGTGCAGCCGGTGTTCCGGCCCGTTTGGAATATGGAAACACATGCATTTCATAAAAACCAACACGCTCCGCAAACGCTTTTGTCGCGGCAAACTCCTCTTCCGTCTCTCCGGGGAATCCGACGATCACATCCGTCGTGATCGCAACCCTGTCAAATGCCTCCCGCAGAATCCGGACGCCTCCCTCAAATTCTTCTGTCGTATAACGGCGGTTCATCCTTTTTAAGACGGTATCAGATCCGCTTTGAAGCGATAAATGAAAGTGCGGACAGAGCTTTTCACACCCCGCCAGCCGCTCCGCAAATTCTTTCGTCACGATCTGCGGCTCCAGCGATCCAAGACGGATGCGTGCCAGTTCCGGAATTTCAGCCAGACGTCCGATCAGCTCCGCAAGAAATCCTGCTTTTACGGCATCCCGGTAATCCGCAGAACGCACGCCGGGAAAATCCAGCCCGTAGGAGCTTAGGTGGATTCCTGTCAGCACGATCTCCCTGCATCCGGCATCCGCCAGCACGCGCGCTTCCGAAAGAACCTCTCCCGGCTCTCTGCTCCTCACGCGCCCCCGCGCATATGGTATGGCGCAATAAGTGCAGAACTGATTACATCCATCCTGTATCTTGAGAAAGGCACGCGTATGTTCCTGCGGTTTTTTCAAAAAAAGCCGCTCATACTCATCCGTGCGCGCTATATCGATCAAATTGTCCTGCACCGCATGGCTCTTAAAATATTCGTCCAAAATACGGACGATCTGGTTTTTACGGTTATTTCCTATGATAATATCGGCTCCAAGCGCTTCTGCCTGAAGAGAAGGTGCGTCATCTGCCGCAGACTGGCTTTCCGCTTCGTGCTGTACATAACAGCCCACCGCCACGATCACGGCCGCCGGATTGTTCTTTCTGGCGCGATGTAACATCTGCCTGCTTTTTCGATCCGCAATATTTGTCACGGTACAAGTATTCACAATATAAACATCCGCTTTTTGAGCAAATGATACAATTTCATAACCGTTTTCTTGTAGATTTTGCCTCATAACGTCCATTTCATAGGCATTCACCTTGCAGCCAAGATTATGTAATGCTACACTTTTCATAGGAAACCCCGTTTTTTTTGTATTGTTTTATATATTGACTTTTCCTTTTTTTACAATTAAGATGATGATGTGGTTTCAAAGACCGCGCAATCAAATATAAAGGAGGTACTATCAATGAAGACCGTAAAGATTTCTTTGAATTCCATTGACAAGGTAAAATCGTTTGTAAACGATATTACGAAATTCGATTATGATTTTGATTTAGTTTCCGGCAGATATGTTATCGATGCAAAATCTATCATGGGTATTTTCAGCTTAGACTTATCCAAGCCTATCGACTTAAATATCCATGCCGAAGATAACATCGACGACGTACTTGATATCTTAAAGCCGTACATGATCTGATCCAATGGAACACATAGGCATGACCGGCGCTGCGAAGGCGGCACCGGTTCATGCAAAAGCAAGGTAAACACCTTGAAACAGCAGGGATAACGTCTTACCAAAGCAAGGCTGACGCCTTGCTTTTTTATTCTTTTTATGTCGATAAGCAGCTGCGATGTCCCTGTCCGCGCCTCATGCTTCGACCTCTATGACCTCTTCCGTCTCCAGCGCCGTCCTCACAAGTTCGTCGATTCTTTCTTTTAAGTTCGTCTCATGGTCACGGATGACCTTAAGATTTGGCTTCGTCACGGGATGCTTTGCAACAAAGATCGTGCAGCAGTCTTCAAACGGCAGGATCGACGTCTCATAGGTATTAATCTTTTCGGCAATGTCCACAATATCATTTTTATCAAAACCAATCAGCGGACGATACACCGGCATCAGGCAGGCGTCATCGGTACAGGCAAGGGACGCCATCGTCTGCGACGCGACCTGTCCGATACTCTCACCCGTCACAAGCCCCAGACAGTTGTTCTGCGCCGCAATCATCTCTGCAATGCGCATCATATAACGCCGCATGATGATCGTCAATTCTTCGTGCGGACACTTTTCATAGATATAGAGCTGAATGTCCGTAAAATTGACTACATGCAGACTGATCGGACCGGTAAAGCGCGAGATCAGCTTCGCCAGATCGACCACTTTTTGCTTTGCACGCTCCGACGTGTAAGGCGGCGCATGAAAATAAACAGCGTCGATATGCACGCCTCGCTTGGCTATCATATAACCCGCGACCGGAGAATCGATCCCTCCGGAAAGCAGCAGCATCGCTTTTCCGTTCGTTCCGAGCGGAAGTCCGCCCGGTCCCGGTATGACCTCCGAATACAGATAGATTTTTTCCCGAACCTCGACATTCAATTGAATGTCCGGACGGTGCACATCCACGCGGAAGTCGGGAAATGCTTCCAATATCGCAGCCCCTAGTTCCTCGTTCATCTGCGGGGACTGCATCGGATAGTTCTTTCTTGCACGTCTGGCAAAGACCTTAAACGTCTTATGCTTGTCCGCATAGACGGTATCCATATATGAGATCACATCTCTTGTAAGCTGCTCAAATCCTGTGTCCTCAACATGCACGACCGGGCAAATCCCTGATACGCCAAACACGGTCTTTAAGTTGTCCACCGTCCCGTCATAGTCAAACTCCGAAAGCGCATCGACGTAAATCCGCCCGTCCGCCTTATGCACGCGAAAGCTTCCGTCACAGCGGCGCAGCGCATACTTAATATTGTTGACTAACGCGTCCTCAAATAAATAGCGGTTTTTCCCTTTGATGCCAATTTCCGCATACTTGATCAAAAAAGCTGAAAACATCATTCGCCTCCTTTAGGCACTTGCACGCGGAATGCGGACCGGACCTGCCCGGTCCGCATTCCACGCCTCATTCCAGATGAAAAACACCCGTTTTTTGACGTTTTTCAAAGAATGACTTAGATTTTCCTGACAGGCATATTGGGACTGCTTAGAAAATCTTCCTTCTTTTTCTATTTTCTAACATAACGCCTGAGCTTCGGCACTTGCTCTTCCAATACGGCCAGTGCATAGTCAAGCTGCTCTCTTGTCGTCTCGACCGAAAAGCTGAAGCGCACGGTCGATTCCAAAAGTTCCTTCGCAATTCCGACCGCCACAAGTGTGGAAGACGGCGTCGGTTTATGCGCGGAGCATGCGCTTCCCGCCGATATGCAGATGCCTTCTGCATCCAAACTGTGAAGCAGCACTTCAGCGCGGATGCCTTTTACGGACAGACTCACAATATGCGGTGCGCCGTTCCTTCCCTGCGGTCCGTTTACCGACACATCGGGGATTCTGAGCGCACGTTCGGTAAAATATTCTTTGTATTCATACAGGCGGTCTATATCCTCACCAAAATGAGAAAAAATCTCCTCTACCGCCTTTCCGATACCGGCAATTCCTGCCACATTCTCCGTACCGGAACGCATGCCGCCCTGCTGCCCTCCTCCAAATATGATCGGCTTGATCTTTGCCTTATCACTGACATAGAGGAACCCGATGCCCTTCGGTCCATGTATCTTGTGTCCACTCACGGACAGCAGATCGATACCTGATTTTTTCGGGTAGATACGGCACTTCCCGTATCCCTGTACCGCATCCACATGAAACAGTGCCCGCGGGTTTTTCTGTTTAATGATCCTTCCTGCTTCCGCGACCGGCATCACGCTCCCGATCTCATTGTTCGTATGCATAATGGAAACAAGGATCGTCTCGGGCGTAACAGCCGCCTCCAGTTCCTCAAGCCGGATACAGCCATATGCATCTACCGGCAGATAAGTTACCCTGTAACCGAGGCTCTCCAAATACTTCATCGTCTGCAGGACTGCGGGGTGCTCGATCTGTGTCGTGATCAGATGCTTTCCGCTCCGGTAATTCGCCATCGCGGTACCGATGAGCGCCAGATTATCCGCCTCCGTCCCGCCCGATGTAAAAAGAATCTCTTTCTCCTGTATTTTTAAGCTCGCCGCAATCTGCTCTTTTGCATAGCGCAGATATCGTTCCGCCTCAACGCCCTTTGTATGCAGGCTCGACGGATTTCCGTAATCTGTGCGTAAAACCTGATCTACGATTTCGACAACACTGTCAAAGCATCTTGTCGTCGCCGAATTATCAAAATAACATTTCATTTTTTGTCTTCTCTTTCCGGCTGTTCGTTTTATGATCCATATCCGTGAACGCGTCTCCGTCCACGGATAACAAGACATTTCTTATATTCTACTATATTCTAAGCCGTCTCCAAATGATACATCAGCCATGCCATGACCGTAAAGCCCGCGGTTTCCGTGCGCAGGATGCGCCTGCCGAGCGTCACCGGCACGATTCCCGCTGCCGTCGCCGCCGCGATCTCCGCCTCCTCAAATCCGCCCTCCGGTCCGATCATGACTGCAATTTCCATCCCCGCACGGATGCCGCCGATCAGGTCTTTCGTCCGCTCCATGTCCGATGAAAGCTCATAGGGAATCATCTTCACATCCGCCTTGGAAGCCGCCTTCACCGCATCTGCAAACTGCATGACATGACTTACCTTCGGCACAATGGCACGCCTGCTCTGCTTCGCTGCCGCCTCCGCGATCGCATTCCAGCGTGCAGACTTTGCCGCTTCCTTCCTGGCGTCAAGTTTTACGACACAGCGCCCCGCCGCCACGGGAATGATCTCATACACCCCGAGCTCCACTGCCTTCTGAATGATCAGCTCCATCTTATCCGCCTTCGGCAGCGCCTGATACAGCCGGACTCTCGCAGGCAGCTCCACGCCGTCTTCCTTGATAAAGCGGAGCACGCATATAACCTGCTCCTTGTCAGATGCCTGCACCTCACAGCGGTATTCTTTCCCATCCACACCGTTACTGACCGCAAGCTCTTCTCCCTGCGCCATGCGCAGAACATTCACGATATGATTCACATCGTCTCCCGTGATCACGACGCGGCGTCTCTCCACGTCGATCTGCGCGGGTTCTACAAAAAAATGATGCATATCAGGCACCTCCGACCTGTTAGCCCTTCCTGCCAGTCACGCTCACCCACTCGCCCTGATACGTCGTCTCAACAATTTCTAAGCCTGCCGCAAGCATCGCGTCCTTCACATCCTGCTCTTTATGATTTTCATTGATAATGCCGGAGGTAATATAATAACCGCCCTGCTTCATATGACGCACGATCACCGGCGTCAGCATCACAAGCACATCCGCCAGAATATTCGCCGTGACAATATCAAACCGTTCAAAGCCGACACGCTCCCGAACCGGCTCCTCCGTGATCAGATTCCCGATCATCATTTCAAATCGTGCCGGGTCTATCCCGTTTGCAGTAAGGTTTTCCGCAACCGCCTGCTCCGCACACGGATCGATATCCGTACCGGTCACATGCCCAGCGCCGTACATGAGCGCAATGATCCCCAAAATGCCGCTGCCTGTTCCGACATCCAAAATCTGTGCGTTCTCTTCCATATATTTCCTGACCTGCCTGATGCAGAGCTGCGTTGTCTCATGCATGCCGGTACCAAACGCTGTGCCAGGATCAATATGCAGAACCTTTCCGTTCCTGCTCTCCTCTGGCACATTTTCCCATGACGGAATAACAAGCAGATCATCAATATAAAATTGATGAAAATACTGTTTCCAGTTATTGATCCAGTCGATATCTTCGGTCTCTGAGAGCGCGATATCTCCCGCCCCCAAGTCCATAAAGCACCGAAGATCATCCATTTCTTCTTCGATACGTGCAAGAAGCGCCTGCTTTGTGATCTTTTCTCCCGAAAGAAGCAGCATGCCGTCCGCACCGGTCTCCACAAAAAATGTCACATAGGCGATCCCGTCATCCTCCGGCGTGTCGGGAAGAATGTCCACAAACATCCGCTCCTTATCAGACGCGCTTAGCGGTACCTTATCTTCGATCTGCGCACCCTCAAGTCCGATGTCATAGAGCGTGCTGATCAAAATATCCTCCGCCTCCGTAATTGTCTTGATCCTAAACGCCGTCCATTTCATGGTAAGATCCCTGTTCCTTTCATACTTTTCCGACAGCCTGTCCTGTTACAGTATATATGGATTTTGTCAAAAAAACAAGGGGCGCAGACTCCGATTGTCCACACCCCGTTAAAACACAGGATCAAACGCCGTTTCACCCTGCCGCTTTCCTGGTCAGAAAAATTTCTTTTTCTTTTTTGTATCTTTCTGTGCCTCTTCTTTTGATTTGCTTCCGGTCACGCGCCTTACCTCATTGATACTATCCCCCGTCAGGGAATCGAATTCCATGAGCAGATCGCGCGCCTTTGCAGACAGCTTATCCGGCACCTGTACCACAAACGTGACGTAATGATTGCCGCGCTGTTCTTTGTTATGAACATTCGGAACACCTTTCCGCTTCAGAACAACACGGGTGTCCGTCTGCGTACCCGGTTTGATCGTGTAAGCAATCCTGCTGTCAAGCGTATCGACAAGCACTTCTCCGCCGAGCGTTGCGATCGCAAACGAGATCGGAACCGTGGAGTAGATATCCACGCCGTCACGCTGGAAGATCGGATGCCGCATGACCTGACATTCGACAAGCACATCTCCGCGCGGGCCGCCGTTTGTTCCCGGCTCGCCCATATCGGAAATGCGGAATGCCTGCCCGTTATCGATTCCTGCCGGAATGATCGCCATGATCTTTTTACGTGTTGCATGATAACCGCCGCCGTGACATTCCGGACATTTGTCCTTGATCACCTTTCCGGTTCCGTTGCAGTCAGGACATGCCTGCACGTTTCTGACCGTTCCGAAAAAGCTGTTCTGCGTATAGACGATCTGCCCCGAACCCTTACACTTCTCACAGGTGACAGGTCCGCTGCCCGGCTTTGCCCCGCTGCCATGACAGACCCTGCATTCCTCTTTATAAGGAACCTCTATTTCTCTCTCTGCACCAAATACCGCTTCTTCAAAGCTGATGCGGATACTTGTTCTTACGTTGCGCCCGCGCATCGGACCGTTACCGCCTCTGCCGGAGCGTCTGCTGCTGCCGCCGAACAGATCGCCGAAAATGTCTCCAAAGATATCTCCAAAGTCGGCGCCGCTGAAGTCAAATCCGCCGAAACCACCCCCGCCTGCTCCGCCTTCAAACGCTGCATGACCAAACTGATCATACTGTCTGCGCTTTTCCGGATCGCTCAGGACCGCATAAGCCTCGGACGCTTCCTTGAACTTCTTCTCCGCCTCCTTATCACCCGGATTCATATCCGGGTGATATTTCTTGGCAAGTACACGATATGCCTTTTTGATCTCTGCCTCGTCAGCATTTTTGCCGACCCCAAGGACCTCGTAATAATCCCGTTTCTGCTCTGCCATATGTGTTATACCTCGCGGTAATCTCCGTCAACGACATCATCATCTGCGGAAGCTGCGTCCGGCCCTGCCTGCGCGCCCATCCCGCTCATGTCAGGACCCTGTGCGCCGCCTGCCTGCTGCATGCTCTCATACATCTTTGTAAACAGACTCTGTGCGCTGTTCGTCAGTTTCTCTTTTGCAGCCTTTAATTCGTTCAGCTGATCGTCCGTCATCTCACTGTCTTTGGTTCTTTCCAGCAGATCTTTGACTGCCTGCAAGTCTGCCTCCAGCGCCGATTTCTCATCTGCACTGATCTTGTCTCCGACCTCGCCAAGCGCCTTCTCAGTCTGGAATACAAAGGAATCCGCATCATTTCTCGTATCAATGGCATCCTTGCGTTTCTTATCCTGTGCCTCATACTCTGCAGCTTCCTTTACAGCCTTATCAATATCCTCATCCGACATATTCGATCCCGCCGTGATCGTGATATGCTGCTCTTTTCCTGTCCCCAAGTCTTTTGCGGACACATTGACGATACCATTCGCATCAATATCAAACGTTACCTCGATCTGCGGCATACCGCGTCTTGCAGGCGGAATACCGTCTAAGCGGAACTGTCCTAAGGACTTATTGTCTTTTGCGAACTGTCTCTCGCCCTGTACGACATTGATATCCACCGCAGTCTGATTATCTGCTGCTGTCGAGAAGATCTGGCTCTTTCTCGTCGGGATCGTCGTATTTCTCTCTATCAGTCTTGTCGCGACACCACCCATCGTTTCGATCGACAGGGACAGCGGCGTTACATCAAGCAGAAGGATTTCCCCTGCACCCGCATCGCCTGCAAGCTTACCGCCCTGAATGGAAGCTCCCAATGCCACGCACTCATCCGGATTTAAGGACTTATTCGGCTCATGTCCGGTCAGCTGCTTTACCTTATCCTGTACGGCAGGAATTCTTGTGGAACCGCCCACAAGGAGTACCTTGCCAAGATCTGCCGAAGTCAGTCCGGCGTCCTTTAAGGCATTCTGAACCGGAATCGCCGTCTTCTCTACCAGATCATGAGTCAGCTCGTCAAATTTCGCCCGCGTCAGATTCATGTCGAAATGAAGCGGTCCGCTTGCATTCATACTGATGAACGGCAGGTTGATATTTGTCTGCGTTGCGGAGGACAATTCCTTCTTTGCCTTCTCAGCCGCCTCTTTTAATCTCTGAAGCGCCATCTTATCCTGAGACAAGTCCACGCCGTTCATGTTCTTAAACTCTTTTACCATCCAGTCAATGATCTTCTGGTCAAAATCATCGCCGCCCAAATGGGTATCGCCGTTTGTTGCGAGAACCTCAATAACGCCTTCTCCGATCTCAATAATGGAAACATCGAACGTACCGCCGCCAAGGTCGTAAACCATGATCTTCTGCTCTTTTTCATTGTCCAGACCGTATGCAAGCGCTGCGGCTGTCGGCTCGTTGATGATACGCTTTACATCAAGTCCGGCGATCTTACCTGCATCCTTGGTTGCCTGACGCTGTGAGTCGTTAAAATATGCCGGAACCGTGATGACTGCCTCCGTCACTTTCTCACCGAGATAATTCTCCGCATCTGCCTTTAATTTTTGCAGGATCATCGCTGAGATCTGCTGCGGGGAATACTTCTTTCCTTCAATATTGCGTCCGTGATCCGTACCCATATCTCTCTTAATGGATGAGATCGTATTATCTGCATTTGTCACAGCCTGACGCTTTGCCGGCTCGCCGACCAAACGCTCGCCGTTTTTTGTGAACGCCACGACAGAAGGCGTCGTCCTCGCACCCTCCTGGTTTGCGATGACCGTAGGCTTTCCTCCCTCCATAACGGCAACGCAGCTATTCGTTGTTCCAAGATCGATACCAATTATTTTTCCCATAGCTTTTCTCCTCCATTTTATATTGATCTGTTATTTGTTTTTTCTATATCCGCGCTACGGTACGACCGCGACCATACTGTGTCTGACAACCGTGTCGCGATACGTATATCCTTTCTGAAGCTCCTGTGCGATCATGCCGGACTCGTACTCCTCACTCTCCACCTGCATGACTGCATTATGAAAATCAGGATCAAATTCCTTGCCGACTGCTTCAATGGGACGCACTTCAAGCTTTTCCAGCTCTCCGATCAGCTGCTTATAAACCATAGCCATACCCTCTTCGAACGGACTGCTCTTTTCTTCCTCGGAAACGCTTGCAAGGCCGCGCTCAAAATTGTCAACGACCGGCAGTATCTTTTCGATCACACTTCTTGCACCGGTCTCAAACATGGCTGTCTTTTCCTTTTCCGTCCGTTTGCGGAAATTCTCAAACTCCGCCATCTGGCGTCTGACGCGGTCTTCCAGCTCCCCTATTTTCTCCTGCTGTTTATCCTTTTTGTCCTGCTTTTTATTTTTCTTAAAAAATTTATTTTCTTTTTCTTTCGGGATATCCGCCCCGTCTCCGGCATTGCCGTCTCCGGTCTCTTCTGCATTCTGTTCCGCTTTTTCCGCGGATCGTTCCGCTTCCTCCTCACCGGAATCCTCGTCCGCTTCCGCCCGGCTGCTGTCCGCACCCTGCCCTGATTTCTCCTGCGCCGCACTGTCCGTATCCCGGTCTGCGTCCTTTTGCGCATCGCCGTCCTCCGCGCTCTGTCCGCTTTCTGCCTTCGTCCTGCCGCCGTCCGTACCCTGCGCCGCTTCCGCCCGGCTTTCGTTTTCTTCCGGCGTCCGGCTCTGTTCCGATGCCGCCGTGTTTTTCTCCTGCGTATCGAAACTCTGCTCTTCGCTGATATTGTCTTCCTTCTTTTCTGACACTGGACTCATCTCCTTACTTACTTTTTCTTATATATCTCCTCAAGCTGCGTCATAACTGTTTTCAAGCTGCCGACTGCCTTTTCATAATCCATACGCTTCGGGCCGATGATACCGATCGTCCCCTTCATGCCCTCGCCCAGCTCATACGTAGCAGTCACGACACTGCAATCCCTCATATGCTGCACAGGAGTCTCATCACCAATGTAGACTTTGATCCCCGTGTTCCCGTCATCCGAAAGCGTCTCCTGCACGATCTGCGTCAGTTCCTGCTTTTCCTCAAACGTCGTGATCAGTTCGCTGGCCCGTCTCTGGTCTGCCAGCTCGGGATACCGGAAAATATTATTCGTACCGCTCGTATAGATCTCGAGATCTTCATCAGACTGAATCGCCGCTGCAACCGCGTCAATGATATCACCTACGATGCCGCTGTGAATGCCTGCCTGTTGCTTCATTGCCGAAATCATACCCAGACTGATCTCATTGACAGATAGTCCGCCGAGCTGCGTATTCAGAAGAATGTTCAGCTTTAAGACCGTCTCATCGGAAAGCTCCTCTTCCACGGTAAGCATCTCGTTCTTGATCACATTTCCTTCCACGACGATCACCGCTAAGAGCTGCCCCGCATCCACCTTTGTCAGTTGGATAAATTTGAGCTTATTTCCGAAGATCTGCGGCGCCGAGATCATCGCGGCATAATTCGTATTCGTCGCCAGCACCCTCGCCGCCTGCTGTAAGAGGCGGTCCATCTTCTCTTCCTTTTCGAGAAGCATCTCCTTCATCTCATTGACTTCGCGCTCTTTATCCGCCATCATATGATCGACGTACAGGCGATAGCCCTTATCAGACGGAATCCGCCCTGCAGAAGTGTGTGGCTGCAAAATATAACCGAGCTCTTCCAGATCCGCCATTTCATTGCGAATGGTCGCCGAGCTTAGGTTCAGGTCCGTATATTTAGAAATCGTCCTGCTCCCGACCGGTTCTCCCGTTTCCAGGTAATTGCGGATGATCGCCTGCAGAATTTTCATTTTTCTATCATCCAGAACCACCCGTGATCACCTTCCTTTTGTCTGTTAGCACTCATTTAGATAGAGTGCTAATATCTTCATACATAAATTATCACTTACCTTCTATATTGTCAACTGATTTTTGAAAAATAATAAAAAAAAGACTTTCGCGCAAGCGAAAATCTTTTTAATGATAGTAAATTGTCTTCTTCTGCAAGTCCTGCAAAAAACTCTTATTATAAACCGTAGCTGCCCTTTACTTCGCCATTGATGACATAGTAAACTGCCTTATCTTCCGGCTTCACATAAAGCTCTACGGATTTGAAATCCTTAACATCTCTGCCAAGATCATATACCCAAACGTCCTTTGCACTCTGCACCAAAGACTCTTCCGTATAAGAATAGCCGTTCAGCTCTAACGTGATGCTGTTCTTTACTTTCTTATTCATGGTTTCTTTCTTCTCTTCCTTCTCTGCAGCTTTCTTTACTGCCGGCGCTTTCTTGACCGCATTCTTAGAACCCGGCTTACGTCCCGGTTTCTTCTTTACAACAGGCGCTGTCTCCTCCGCCTTTACCTCTGCTTTTACTTCAGCAGGTGCTGTCGCTTCCGTCGTTGTAACCGTGTTTTTCGCTGCCACCTTATCAGCTGCAGGTTTTTTCATTTCAGCCATACATCCTCCCTTACACATCATACTCTGTGTCTTTGCTTTTTTTATTATTGCCCTGCTGCCGGTGCATTCACTATCGGCTGCAAAGTATTACCTATATTTCATACAATTGCACTGTATCGCATATGACGCAAAAAGTCAAACAAAAGTCTGCATTTTCGTTTGTTTGCATATTTTTAGGATATATTTTCTTAGTTTTTTCATAATTATGCACAATGAAATCCCGCAAAAAATTATCTGAACACCAGAAAATAGAGCAATACCGTCATACCAAGCGCGATACGGTACCATCCAAAAACTTTGAAATCATGCTTTTTAATATAACCCATCAAAAATTTTAATACAAAAAGGGATACGGCAAATGCGACAAACATACCGATCGTTAAGATCCATGCCTCCTGTCCCGTAAAGGAAAAGCCATGCTTTACAAGTTTCAGCAGGCTTGCACCGAACATGACCGGGATCGCCAGAAAAAATGTAAACTCCGCTGCAACGGTTCTGGATACGCCGATCATCAGCGCACCGATAATGGTTGCTCCCGAACGGGACGTCCCGGGAAAGACCGCTGCGATGAGCTGAAACATACCGATGATCAGCGCAGCCTTATAGGTCATCTGGCTTAAGCTGGTCACGACCGGCTGCATCCCCCGGTTGCGGTTTTCCACGGCAATGAACGCGACGCCGAACACAATCAGCGCCAGCGCTACCACAACATAATTATATAGATATTTTTCCAGCACATCATCAAATAATAGTCCTACCACCGCCGCCGGAATACATGCCGCCAGAATCTGAAACCACATCACAAAAATATCTTTTTTTATGACGGGCTTTGTTTTGTCCTTCCACTGAAACGGCCAAATTTGATTCCAAAAGAGCACGACGACCGCCATGATCGCTCCGAGCTGGATAACCACCTCGAACATGCTGTAAAATTCTTCGGACACCTTGAGCGGCATCAGTTCATTTAACAGGATCATATGTCCCGTACTGCTGATCGGAAGCCACTCTGTGATTCCCTCCACGATACCAAACAGGACTGCTTTTAGAAATTCAAGCATGAGTTCTCCTTTCAAAGTCCAAATCTTTCTGGCGATTGCCTATTCAAATCTTTACAGTCGGGCGTCCCCGTATTCTTCCTGCACAAAACGCCTGAGCGCGGGAATCGAGCGTTTTACTTTTTCCGTGTCGATGCAGTATGCCATGCGGAAATGGCCGGGACATCCGAAGCTGTCTCCGGGCACGAGGATCAGATCATACTTTTTGGCTTTTTCACAAAATGCCGCCGCATCCTCCTCAAGCGCCTTTGGAAAAATATAAAAGGTCCCTGCCGGACGCACGAGTGTAAAGCCAAGCTTTATCAATTCATCATACAGAAGATTCCGGTTTGTCTCATAAACCTCCATGTCCGCCGTCACATCTAAGTTCTCCGCGACCGCTAGCTGCACCATTGCCGTCGGGCAGTTATGTCCAATGCCGCGCGAGATCTGCCCGCACATCGGGATCATCAGCTCCGCGCCGGGGCAGTCCGGATGAACTGCCACATATCCGATCCGGTCCCCCGGAACGGACAGAGATTTCGACCATGAATAGCAGGTGATCGTCTTTTCATAGTAATTTGCCGGATACGGAGCAGTCATGCCGTCAAAGACGATCTCCCGGTACGGCTCGTCGGAGATCAGATAGATTTCATGCCCGTATTCCCGCTCTTTATCACGAAGGTAAGAAGACAGGCGTTTCAATGTTACTTCTGAATAGACAACGCCAGACGGATTGTTCGGCGTATTGATCAGCACTGCCGAAACCTTCTCATTCATGGCAGCGTCAAGCGCTTCAAAATGAATCTGAAAATCCTGTGTATGCGCCGGAACCACCTTCAGTCTTGCGCCGCTTAAGTCTACATACGGATGATATTCCGGGAAAAACGGGGCAAATGTAATGATCTCGTCCCCCGGTTCCGCCACAAGGCGGACCGCATGCGCGATCGCTGCCGCCGCGCCGCTCACCATAAAGATATGCTCTTTTTGATAATTCATGCCAAAACGCCGGTTTAAGTTGTGCGCGACCGCTTCCCTGACAGCAGGAATCGTCAGAGTCGGACTGTAGCCGTGCAGCGTCATCGGATTTTCTTCGCGCAGCAGCCGGATGAGTGCATCCGTATAAGATTTCGGCACATCGACCGAGGGGTTTCCCAGACTGTAATCAAATACATTCTCATAACCGATCTGCTTCCCCCGCGCAGCTGCATACTCCGACAGGCTGCGGATCACGGATCTCGCCGAAAGCATATCCCGATATTTTTTTGAAAGCATATTACCTTCTCCTTACCGTCTTCCTTCATTCCCATACAAAATCAATACGCGTATTTCACTTTACCGTGGACGCGATCAGTTCCATGTTTCCCTGCATGTGGAACGTCCCGTATCCCGCCGGAAGAATGAAGTGGTCGCCCTTCTTGATCAGCTCTCCGTCAAGAAGTCCGCTTCCTTCGATCACACTCATGATCAGGAACGGCTCGTTCTGGGAAAGCGTCACTGGCTCCGTCACATTCAGCTTCCACACCTTATAATAATCGCAGACGATCAACGGATTCATCTGATTCTCAGGAAGTCCCTCCGGCGTCATGACACTTTCCCCCACCGGTTTGGCAGGCACCGTGATCACATCGATGCTCTTTTCAATATGAAGCTCGCGCGGTTTCCCGTTGCTCATGCGGTCATAATCATAAACGCGGTAAGTAATGTCGCTGTTCTGCTGTGTCTCCAAGATCATCAGACCGCCCTTGATCGCGTGAACGGTTCCCGGATCGATCTGGATAAAGTCTCCCTTTTTCACGGGTATTTCTCGGATCAGTTCTCCCCACCGCTTTTCTTCGATCATGCTCCGAAGTTCCTCTTTGGAGGATGCATTATGCCCGATCACAAGCTTTGCGTCCTCATTACAATCGAGAATATACCAGCATTCGGTTTTTCCGAGTGAGCCGTTTTCATTCTTCTTTGCATAGATATCGTCAGGATGCACCTGAATGCTTAAGTCCGATTTCGCGTCAATGATCTTAATGAGCAATGGGAAGCGGTCTAAGCCTGTATTGCCGAACAACTCCGGATGTGTATCCCACAATTCCGATAAGGTCTTTCCCTCATACATTCCTTCACGCACAACGCAGTCCCCGTTCGGATGCGCGCTGACCGCCCAGCACTCTCCGGTATCGTCCCCGGGAATCGGATACCCCCAGACCGTTCCAAGACGGTTTCCGCCCCAGATCATCTGCTTAAATACCGGATTCAAAAAAAGAACTGGCTTTTTTTCCTGATTCATACTCAAATTCCTCCCGTTTGTTCTGATCGTTTCGGCATACCAGTAGGCAGAGTCCTTCGCGGTTCTCTTTAATGTCGCGTAGTCCACATGAATGATGCCAAACCGATCCTTATAACCTTCCGACCATTCAAAATTGTCAAGAAACGTCCATAAAAAATAACCTCTGACATCCACACCCTCATCCGCCGCGCGCTGTACCTCTGATAAATACGCATCTAAAAACGTACAGCGGTTCGTATCGTGCACACGGCCGTCCGGCGATACGATATCACGGTAGCACACACCGTTTTCCGTCACATGGACCGGCAAATGATACCGCTCATAAGCAAACCGCAGTCCCCAGTAAATGCATTCCGGCGTCATCGGCCATCCTGTCCCGGTCTGCGGCGCACCGTATTCATAGTCATAGAACTTCGGTTCTCCGTCTTCTCCCGCCCCGACATAATATCCGTTATAAATATTCGTTCCCATGAAATCAAGCGGCTGTGAGATCAGCTCCATATCTTCTTTCGTGATCTTTGGCAGCCATTTTTGGAATTTCCGGATGCCCTCGTCCGGATACTTTCCCAAAAACACAGCGTCGGAAAACCAGCCCATGTTCCATGCCCAATTGCTCATATCATTATAAAAGCCAAAATAGACCTTTCGCGCCGCCTCGATATCCGCCGGCGCATCTGTCTTCGGTATCGCCACGCCGCAGGTTAGAGAAATGCTGACCTTGACCGGACGGCATGCATACTTGCGCAGATTGATGACCGCCTGTCCGTGCGCGCGCAGCGCATTATGCGCAATCTGAAACGTCTCCGCATAGGACATCTTTAAGCCGGGCGCCTGCACGCCCTGCAAATGCGCAAGCCCGACAAAGCACTGCGGTTCATTGAGCGTGATAAAATGTTCCACCAGATCGGAAAAGCGTTCCGCAATGACCCGCGCGTATTCGCCGAACCACTCAATCGACTTCTCATTGAGCCAGCCGCCCTGATTCTGAAGCGCCTGCGGCAGCTCCCAGTGATAGAGCGTCAGATAAGGCGTCACGCCATTTTTGATCATGCTTTTGATCAGCTTCCGGTAAAAAAGAATCCCTTTTTCATTGACCTCCCCAGTGCCGTCCGGCAGAATCCTGCACCAGTTGACGGAAAATCGGTACGCCCGGATGCCGAGCGCGCCCATCATTGCAAAATCGTCCTCATAGCGGTGCATATGATCGCAGGCAGTCTCCGCGCGGTGCCCGCCGTATATCTTTCCTTCGTCGGCATAGGTATCCCAAATACTCCTTCCAATACCGTCCCCTGCTTCTTTTCCTTCGATCTGGTACGCGCTCGCCGCAACGCCCCAGACAAAATCCTCTCGAAACATCCTATCATCCAAGCCTTTCTTTCTCCGACAATCCGTAATGATGCGGGCCGCTGATCCGCCATACCGGAGTATATTTTATGTAATCAATTCAAAATCATGGCTGCAGCACCTATCCCGTGACGCTTCTCTCATTCATGTGATACAATGAGTGAGATCAGGTAAAACTCCGCCGCATCGTCCTCATGCGTTTCCGTCAGTGTGATCTCCACTGTATGCTTTTTATTCTCTCCATGCACGATAAGATTCTGCATGAACAGGCAGTCTCCCCAGTCCTCCTCAAAATTCGCATCCAGGGTCACCGCATGCCGTATATCGCCGTCAATGACCGCGGACGCAACAGGCGCAGGATGATGAACAGTCTTGCGGTACTGCACGGCGATCTCACTTCCCTCCGCCTCAAATGTGATTTTAGCACCCTTTGTCTTGGAGGTCCATCCGTTTCTGAATCCTTCTAACACAAGTCTCTGCGGCGTGTGATCCACTGTCCATCCCTCTAAAAGAGGATCACAATTCCCATTTTGCAGACGCACACTGTTCTGATAATGGTTCGCGGTAATCGGCCCGGGCATGGTTCCGGGCGCCGGCTCCTCTATTGATAATTCCGCATAAACCTTCTCGAGATAATCAATTATGACTGACGCGACAAGCGCATGCCCCGCCGTATTCGGATGCAGATCATCCGGCGTAATTTCACGGTTCGGTATGCGTCCCGCCTTCACTTCCGCATAGATCACCGGCTGCATTGCAACGCAGGGCAGATTGTAGTGGACGCCGACTGCCTGATGAATCTCCTGTGCCGTCTTTCCGTGGTCGTACATAATATTATGGATCAGTGTAACCGCAGGTTTTAAGGGTGCGTCATAGATCGTGCGCACTAGCCCCTCATAAGTCTCTTTGAAAAATTCCGTATTCTCGTCATTGACTGAGAATTCCACAAACACTGCATCAGGGCGGCTGTACAGCAGATCACTCTGCACTCTGGAAACGCCAAACTGCGAAGTCGTCCCTCCGATACCGGCATTGACATAGGTGAAGGCGCTTTTAGGGAATTTTTTTACCCACCAGTCAAAAACAAGATAGGCATAGCAGGTCGTATGTGTCTCTGCCACGGCCCCCTGTGTGATGGAGCCTCCGATAAATCCGATCGTGATGCGGTCCCCGCCCTGTGCACGTCTCATGCAGTCCTTCATACGCCGCCAGTTTCCTCTGTTTACCAGTCCCTTTTCAGTGTGAATTTGATAAGACATTTTGAATTCTCCTTATTTTATATACACTTTTTCAATGCCGCTGCGTGTTGCTTGTTTTTCTTTTGCGGTTATTTCATGTTTTTCTTTTGCGCTCATTATATCATGTGCTCCGCACATGCTTACGCTTCGCGATGCACACTCGCTTCGCTCGACGCTGGTATCATATCTGACGACATTATATCATATCGCGCTATAGCAGAAAAGAACAAGAGAACCCTCTCTTGTTCTTTTCTGTCTTACGTTCCGGCTCTGCTTAAGCGGTATCAGATTGCGATCTGCATACCACATATATGCTTAGCGGATACCAAGCTCGGTATCGCTTTCCGTTACATGGCTGTGGGTCTTAATATAGTCAACGATCTCATCCAGCTTCGTAAATGCAAGACCGACATAGCTGTCCGCGCATCCGTAATAGAGCGCGATCTTGTTGGAAACAGGATCGTGGATCGTCGCACACGGGAAGCATACGTTTGGAACAAAGCCCCTCTCCTCATACCACTCCTCCGGAGTCAGCAGGAAGTTCTCGCATCTATAAAGAACCTTGGACGGATTGTCTATGTCGAGGATCGCGCCGCCGATTGAATACACAAAACCGTTGCAGGTTCCTGATACGCCATGGTAGAATAACAGCCAGCCCTCGGTCGTCTCGATCGGAGCCGCGCCGCCGCCAATTTTTACGGACTCCCACCACTCGCTGCTGCGTCCCATCACATGGCGGTGTTTTCCCCAATATACCATGTCCGGGCTTTCGCTTAAGAAAATATCGCCGAACGGTGTATGTCCACTGTCGGAAGGACGGCTTAATAGCATATACTTTCCGTCAATCTTTCTCGGAAACAGTACTGCGTTTCTGTTAAACGGAATAAACGGATTCTCCAGTCGGGTAAACGTCTTGAAATCCGTCGTCTTTGCCATGCCGATGGAAGCGCCATAGAAATCCTGACACCAAATGATATAGTAAGTATCCTCCACCTTTACCAGACGCGGGTCATACGCATACACCGGCATAAAATCATTGCCGTTCTCATCCTTAAACGGAATCTTCTCTTTATCAAACTCCCAATGGATCGCATCTTTGCTGTGTCCAAGATAGATATAGGGAATTCCGTTTGTCTGCTCGCCGCGGAACACACCGATAAACCCGTCTCCATATGGCATTACCGCGCTGTTGAAAATCCGTGCTACATTCTCCACCGGATTTCTGCCGATGATCGGATTTTCCGTATATCTCCAAATGGGAGCTCCGACAATCCCTTCCGGCTTTTCCTGCCAAGGCACATTCTTAACCTCCGGGCAATTTAACATTTTTACTTCGCTCATACTATTCTCCTTTTCCTTTATTGGAAGCACATTCGTGCTCATTCCCGCCTTACCGCAGCATTCCTGCTCCCGGCACGCTTCTGTCCGCACAATTTTGTCGGCACAAAATTGTGCTGCATACCGGCGCAATGATTCTATGAGTCGATCTTTTTCACAGAATCCCGGATCAACAATGTTCCGTTGATCACCTTCCTGATATTGGACGGCGCTCCTTCTTCGATATGATGTATCAGAAGCATGACCGCCTCGTCCGCCATCACCTCCACATTGACCGCAACTGTTGTCAATTTACGATAAGTAAAATAATCAATAAACGTATAATTATCAAACCCGACAACCGAGATATCTTCCGGCACGCGCAGCCCTTTTTTTCTAAGCTGTTCCATCAGCAGATAGGCAAGTTCGTCGCAATTACATACAAATGCTGTCGGCAAATCCTCGGGCAGCTTGATCTCTTTTCTGAACAGGCAGTTTTCATCCCTGTCCTCAACCACATAATCATCTCTCAGCGGAATATGATGTGTAAGCAGCGCCCGGTAATAGCCAAGATATCGATCCAGTATGGATGCCGTCGCATGAATGCTTCCGACAAATGCAATCTTTCTGTGTCCCATGTTGATACAATATTCCGTCAGTGCATACGCACCATACACATTGTCTGTCACGACACTGTCTGCTTCCAGTTCCCCGTCATAAAAGTCTAAAAGCACAAGCGGAATTCCCGTATCCTTTACCTTCTGGACATAAGCAGTCGAAAACTGCCCCAGAACAATGATGCCATCCACCTTCTTATCCACCGCAACCACCGGCAGTATCAGATTGTCGCGCATCTCATTCGTGATAATCTCCATAATGCCCGAATAATTGATCTTTTTCAATGCAAGTACAATATAATGGTACATTTTTAAGTAAAAGGCATAGGAATCCGGATCCACATAATTGCTTGCAACGATCACACCGATATTAAATTTTGAACCGTCCTGCGCACCCTTCGCTTTCGACGCCGCATAGGAATAACCCATCTCGTCCGCTTTGCGCTTAATTGTACGGCGCAGCGGCTCGCCGACACCGTCTTTATCCGACAACGCCTTGGAAACTGTCACGGTACTGACGCCCAAAGCATCGGCAATATTCTTCATTGTTACATTCTTATTCATGCCTCACCTATGCTTTCCATGTCTGCTTTCTATGTGATTCCCGGTATAATACCCGCCAATACCGTATAGCAACTCATTACATACTTACATTTTATATCTCATACGAATACTGTGATATGCTTTGCTTTCATCTGCATCTGTCATCTATCTTCATGGTTCAAATATAAAACCTTATTTTCCTCTATTGATAATACCACTTTTCCGATTCCTCGCTTCCCTCCTCCGGTGCGGGCATGAATTTTAACATCACATACTCCATCGGATAAGTCAGCAGGAATAAATACACGCCCGGAATCACAAACACCGCCCACGGCATCAGATACACGCCGATACAGGCCAGCACAAAAAGCACCATGATCCCGATCGTCAGCGGCAGATACTTAAATGAAGCATATGCCGCAAATTTTAACATGTCCAGATTTTTTTTATCAAATCTCGATAAAAACGGACAAAAATACGCCGTTACCGAAAGAATCAAAAACGAAACTAACATCAGCACCATAAAAAGCGCGCTGTTCAACTTACTATCATTCACCCACACATAGCGGATATCCATAACGGCAACAAACGCGATCACAATAAAAAGAAACGTCATGACCGTCGCCTGTTTCCAGTTTGCCTTAAAAGAATGCCAGAACTCCTTATGAATATATCCTGTTTTATGCCGCACCGCTTTCGCCATCGCATAATATGCTGCTGTCGTTGAGGCGCCCGCCGTAATGACCGGAATACATCCGATAATCCACAGAATGCCCACATATAAAATATCGCAGAGCATTCCCATAAACCTTGAAAAAAGACTATCACTGCGAAACAAGATCTTCCCTCCCTGTTCCCTTTGTCTCTAGTCCGTATACGCCGCTGGCACTCCCCCACGGCGTCTGTAGAAAAGCGGCACGTCCGCCGCCGCATATCTTTTCCGCAGTATAAAAATACAGCGTTTCAAGATATGCGGCAGTTTTCATGCACTTAAAATTGCAAAACACTGAAATCTCAAATATATGAAACCAAAAATATTCAAGATTGTAAATACTTAAAATATCACATTACCGGTTTAAGGATACTCCTACTTGAAGAAATTATCCAGACCATCCTGCATCGGCTGCTTCCATGTCTCCTGGAACTGTGCCGGAGTCATCTCGCCGTTGATGAGCTTCACATAATCGTCATCCCACTTCAAACCAAAGGAGTTGAACAGATCGAACTGATCTTTGGAACCCATCATTTCCATAACTGCATAGTTCTCTTCCGTCACTGCACAGTCTTCCCACCATGTCAGGTTGCTGTCACGGTATGCAACATCACCGTGGTACCAATTCGCCCAATCCTCAAATACATGATATACAAATACCGGATCTTCCACACCAGTCGGGATCATCCACGCATTACCGGAAGACACGTTGCGGAAGTTATTGGTCTCCTGATTACCGCTCGGTCCAACCGGCCACGGGCACCATACGATATCAAAATCGCACTCGCCATCCTTATTCTGAGAAGAGATCCATGCTGCGTCAACCCAGAATGCGATATTGCCGTCAAGATAAGAATTCATGTTGGAATCAAAGTCATCCGCGTTCCAAGGCTTTGCTACCTTATCCACGCTCCACATATTGTACATAAAGTCAAGTACTTCGCCGACTTCCGGGCTCGAAAGCGTCTCCGTATCCGACGATGCCATCGTTGCACCGTTGGAGAGCAGAAGCTGCATAACCGTGAAATCCCAACGGGAGCAGTAACCGAACTGATCGATCACGCCGTCGCCGTTCGTATCCTGAGTCAGCGTGATCATGTATTCGCGCCATTTATCCCAAGTCCACTCGCCTCTCTCATACAGATCTTCAGGATACTCAAGACCTGCATCATCCAAAATCTGCTTATTGTAAGCAAGCATGTACGTGTTGTAAAGCCCAGCCTCCGCAGAAACCTGCGTAAACAGATATATGCTGTCATCCGACAGACCAATGTTGGTCGGCGCGAAGATCATCTGATCGTTGCAGACATCCGCATCCGGAACGACATCGCGCAGATTGAGCGCATAACCATTCATAGCCGCCGGAATACCGAACGTTAAGTCCACCTCGTAAATATCACAGTCAGGATGACCTGCCAGAATAGAAGTATTGATGGATTCTTTCGTACCATCAAAGGTCAGATTTACAAACTCGATCTCTACATTGTACTTCTGCTCCACCTCGGCAACGATATCGAAATGCGCCTGTGCAAACGCCTCATCAGACACGCTTGTATCATCCCAAATGCTCTCATTCGTACTGTCATAAAAATGATCGTACCAGGTACCGATGCGGATGATTCTCTTTTCGCTGCCTGCCTGCGGCGTATTGTTATCCGTATTGTCCGCCGGTGTATTCGTGTCATTATCTGCAGGCGTATTCGCATCATTGGCTGCCGGTGTATTCGTGTCATTGTTTGCCGGCGTGTCGTTGTCGCCGCCGCCACATGCCGTCATACCTGCAAGCATTGCCACGCTGAGACCGAGCGCAAGAAATTTCTTGTAAGATTTCATGTTTTATTGTTCCTCCTTTTTTCTCATGAATCATATCATAGTAACCGCAGGCGGCGATACGGTCCCGCCGCCCTGCGGTCTTAGTTTGTTTTCATTTCAACGGGAACCTGTTTCGTTCCCATTGAGGAATTCAATTCCCTTGGGAAACTTTAGTTCCCCATGCCGACCGTCATGCCGTATACTTCCCAGCTTTCGGAAGACTCGCACTGTAACGTATTCAGATACTGACCGAAGTCTTCTCCGAAATACGGTACTAACTGATCATAAGTATACTGAACCACGCCGTCTCCTACCGCTCCGTCCACCACGAACGTCTCCTGATTGACGCCGCGCAGCCAGGTTCCAAGCGGGTTCGGATTCTCATCGCTGCTGACTGCCACAAGCCATACCGGTGAAGCCGAATTGTATTCAATCGTAATCACACAGCCCGGTGCAAAAAGTGCTTTCTGCTCTTCGGTTAAATCAATACCTCCCTGTGCCCAGCCGTCTCCGCTTGCCGCAAAGCCCTCAATATCTGTTGCATTCTTTGCAGGAACGAACGGCTTGCCAACCTTCACGCTGTATACTTCCCAGCTTTCGGAAGACTCACACTGTAACGTATTCAGATACTGACCGAAGTCTTCACCAAAATACGGTACCAACTGCTCATAGGTGTACTGTACCACACCGTCTCCTACCGCACCGTCAACCTCAAAGGTCTCCTGATTGACACCGCGCAGCCAGGTTCCAAGCGGGTTCGGATTCTCATCGCTGCTGACCGCTACAAGCCATACCGGTGCTGCAGAGTTATACTGGATCTCGATCACGGAGCCCGGTACGAAAAGTGCTCTCTGCTCATCCGTTAAGTCGATACCGTTCTGTGCCCAGCCGTCGCCCTTGCATGCAAATCCGTCAATCTCGGTTCCGCCGACCGTTACCAGCCCGCTGTCCGTGCCGACTCTCATACCGAATACTTCCCACTTTTCGGAAGACTCACACTGTAACGTAACCACATACTGACCGAAGTCTTCACCGAAGAATTCTACCAAATCTTCATAGCGGTACTGTACCTTGCCGTCTCCCACATACCCATTGACCTTAAAGGTCTCCTGGTTCACGCCGCGCAGCCAGGTTCCAAGCGGATTCGGATTCTCATCGCTGCTGACTGCCACAAGCCATACCGGTGCGGCAGAATTATAATCAATCTCGATCACGGAGCCCGGTACAAAGAGCGCTTTCTGCTCCTCTGTTAAGTCAATACCGCCCTGTGCCCAGCCGTCTCCGCTTGCCGCGAAGCCGTCGATTTCAACAACATCCTTTAATACTAAGAGATTCGGATCAGCCGTATTTCCTGCCGTCTCCGCAACAACGGAGGTATCAGCCGCAATTACATTGCCGGACGCATCCTTAAACGTAATGTTGTCAATGTAGAGCGTCGTCATGGAGCCTGTCTCTGTCTTGCAGTTATCAACTTCCATGGAGATTGCAAACACATCGCCTGCCGCAAAAGCCTTGTCAGCCGGAACCGTATAGGTTACAGTCTTCGGATTGGCAGTCTCAAGATAAACGCTCCACGCCTGACTGTCCTTACCGTCGCTGATCACGCTCCACAGATTACCGGATACGGCATAGAAATTACCGTCCGCGCTTACTGCGCCGATCGTAACATCAACCGACGCCACATCACCTGCCTTATCGCCTAAGAGCTGATCGATCGGAAGTGCCACACAGGGGAATTTCCCACCCGGCACAACCTGTAATGCCTTGGAACCGTTGTAATCCGTCACGGAAAGCTCCGCAGGACCGGTACCACCCGCAATCAAGGTGTCGCAGTATGCGAAACCAAATGCTCCGTCTTCGAAGTCGATGCTCGCTTCTGTGGGAGCCGCGGGCACATCCTCCTCCGGTACCGTCGCCGGTTCCTCTGTCGGTTCCGGCGTCGGTGTTGTTTCATCCGTCTGATTATTATCGACGGGTGTGTCGTTGCCTGCATCATCACCGCCGCAGCCGACCATTGCAAATGTCATTGCCGCCGCAAGTAATAATGCCAAGAGTTTTTTTGCCTTCAACTTTTTCATCCTCCTTATTTATATTTGTTGAATTGTTTCGAGCAGGCAGCACGCCGTTTAACCGACGATACCGCTCCGCTCAACTCCCTCTATAAAGTATTTTTGAAGAACGATGTAAATGATGAGCACCGGAAGCATGACGAGCACAATGCCGGCATTCGTATAAAGCTGCTGAATGCTTGGGTCATAAATCTTCTCCGCATTCGCAATATTTGCCGCCAGTGACGCGATCTTCTTACTGATCACCACGTCGTCGCTGATCAAAAATAACTTCGTGTAAAATGTATCGTTATACTGCCATACCAGTGAAAAGATTGCCACGGTAATGACAGAGGGCATAGCATTGACTAACATGATGCGGAAATACGTATACCAGGTTCCCGCACCGTCCACGAACGCCGCCTCCTCGATCTCCTTTGGCAGCCCGCGGAAGAACTGGTTAAAAATATAAATATACAGCCCCGAACGCAGCCCGCAGCCAAACGCCGTCATTATGTAGAGCGGAATCGGCGTTGACAGGATATTGACCGGCGCGCCCCTGATCAGTTTGATGATGCCTAATACATCAAAGTTCGCAAACGTCATATAGAGCGGAAGCATGATCGTGTGCGTTGGAATAACGATCATCACAACCACGCAGCCGAACAGCAGACCTTTTAACGGGAACTTGTATCTCGCAAACCCATATCCGACCATTGAGCAGATAAACACCTGGATCAGCATGAGCGAGACGGTGTAAATCAGCGAATTGCACACAACCTTCCAGTAGTCAAGATGCGCGATCGCCTTCGTGTAACGCTCCAGTGTAGGCTCCTGCGGAATCATGTAGACCATCGGATTGTAATTATCGGCGTTGGAGAAAAAAGATTTGCTGATAATACCGAGCACCGGTCCTAAGATCACATAGCTGACTCCAACGATCAGTAAAAACTTTAACAGACCGATGATAAAACCCTTGACATTGGACGACCAGCGCTTCCTGTCATTTGCAAACTGCGTATCCGTTTTGAACGAATGATACTGTTCCTTCAGGTTTCTGATGGAAAACGTCTTTTTTTCTTTTGCAGGCTTTACCGCTTTTGATGTCTTTGCCATTTCTTTTTCCTCCTTTCCTAGTTATAGTAGAATGCACGTTTTTGTATGAACCGACAGACGATCACGAGAATCAGACAGGTGATCACGGTCGAAACCAGACTCATCACGGAGCTTAGCCCGTAATTGTTATAAGTGAACGCCGTATCGTATGCCAGTTCGACGACCTCCGAATCCGTAAAGCTGTCCACCACGGTATAGACCACATTCGTGATGATATGGGGCATCACCATCGGGAACGTTACTTTCCAGAACGTCTCGTATCCGGTTGCACCCTCGATCTTCGCCACTTCGTAGAGCGAACCCGGTATGGACTGCAGCGCCGCAATAAAGATAATGATCTGTACGCCGGAAGCGTTGATGATGTCGCTGATCCTGCTGACCGCCCCGACGATATACTCGATAATACCCATCGGCAGTCCGAGGGAACCAAACATCTGTATGTAATACTCTATGCTCACTCCACCCGACGCCGCTTCCGCAACTTCCGCCGCCGCGTTAGATATACCGCCGCTCATCAGGCTGCGCGCCAAGTTTGTCGCATCCACGATCGCTTCAGAATTCAGGATGACCGGCAGGAAGAAAATTGCCCTTACCAGCGTCCTGCCGCGGAATTTCTTATTGAGCAGCAATGCCATGAACAAGCTGAAAAACGTAATCAGCGGCACATCGATCAGCATATCGGCAATGGATGTTGTCAGCACCTGCTTAAATGATGCATGTGCGCGGAATGCATACAGGAAATTGTCCAACCCTGCAAACGTCAATGTGTAACCGCCGCCCGGCTTTACTTCCAGCACGTTTAAGGAAAACTGGAATGTCATAAACAGGCTTCGCGCATAAAACCAAAGGAATCCGACCAGCCACGGCATGATAAAGAGATAACCGGTTATGGCGCGTTTTCTTGTGAGAGTCATTTTTCTTCTTTTCTTCTTCATCAATGAACGCCCCCTATCTCATAGCTTCGTGCCGGTACCGTCACACCGTCCACTGTCTGATTTGACATGCCTGTATTGATATAGATCGTGACACCGTTGCTGTAAGTCACGGCACGCACACCGTTATCATAAATCACATGATCGACGATCGTCTCGCCGTTGACATATCTCAGCGCCCCGTTCACTTCATCATAGACCGCCAGCGCTTCCTGCTTCCAGCTCTCATAAGTCGTGGAATAGAAACGGCTTAAGCCCGTATTCTTCATCTCATTGGCATTCTCCCACGAGAATACGAAATGCGGCGACGCGCCTGTCTCGATCAGATTCAGGACCGTCTCGGTTCTGTCAAAGGTATCACTCAGATTAATAACTGAACCGGAGTAATCAATACAACCGTGTATAAGCATTTCATAGAATGGAATCGTCTCATCCACGATATAATAATCATTGTCCGTCAGCGGTGCGTTGATGATATCGTCCGCGTAGGCAAACGAGTAATCATTTCCATCGTTTATCATGACCCGCTTTCCGGTATCTTCAATGTTCTGAAGCTCAGCCTCCACGACATCCTGTGCCTCACAGCGATCGATCACGTTCGTTCTCCGTTTATCAGAGTGAAGCTGGTTGCCGAGATCGCGCAGTGATATTCCGCCGATGTCATAACGTCCGATCCGGTCCGTAAATTTCTCTACATATCGCACGAGGAACTTCGGAGAAACCAGAAAGAACCGGTTCTCACTCCACCCCAGACCAGATGTCTGACGCAGCGTCGAGGGATTGACCAGTCCGAACTCGGCAACATAACCCGCACCGTAATATCGGGATGTCTCGTTTCCGATATTGTAGCGGTCCGATACTTCGGTCACGCGCTGGAAAGAAGTATCCGCATAAAAGCTGCCGCCGTTTGCCTCCACTGCCGCGCTCAATTCCTCTAAGCCGGATCTGCCTCCGAGTCTTAACGGCACTTTGATCTTATTTAGCACGTCATGATGATACCCGCCGTTACACCAGCCCTGATAGTTCATGACCTGATTCGTGATCCCGTTTGCCGCAAGGTCGTTCGACATCTCGACCGCCTCGTCAAAGCTGGTCATTGCATACAGACCTCTGTATCGCACGCCAAGGAAAAATTTCGTTTTCTCGATTCCGCCGAGAACATCATAATAAAACTTGATATCCCCGCTCGCACCGTTTGCTTCCAGCACACCCTCATTGATCAGGCGGTCCCTGTAATAATTCGCCGCCCCGGCATATCCCGCATGCTCCTCAGTCAACATCGTGTATCTGACTGTCAGATTTTGATCATAAAACTCTTTCTCTATGATCGGTAAGTCCGCCTCATTTCCTGTTGTGCCGAACATGGCGAGCTTCTCATTCCCTCTTAATACAAACGTCGGATAAACATAATTGTACTCATTGATGCTTCCTGAAACACGCGCGCTGATATATGCCAGTGAGCCGCCCCGCTCAATTGTCGCAAAGACGGAACTGTCATCTCTGCATATGCCAAACAGCGCCATTTTGACGTTCTCCGTATTCTCCCTGACAGTCAGCTCCGCAGCAAGCGGATCCATGCCATATACAAATTCCGAATACGGCGCCGCCGACGTCTTACCGTTGTTAAAGTTTATCAGTGAACCCGAACCGTTCGGCACCAAAAGGTACCCGTTCTCATCCGTCCCTGCCGCGCCAAGGAAGCGAAGCAGCGAAATTCGGAAGATCGCTCCGCCGCCATTCTCCTTTACGGCGCACATCGGAATCGACACCTCCACGGAATCCCCGACCAAACGGTACTCAAGAGGGATCTCAAACGAGACCGGAACTGCGCCCTCCACGCCTGAACCCTCCATCTCGCGGTTGTAATCTTCCTGCGTAAACCCTGTTTCCTCAAAGTAGCGGTTCAGCCTGCGAAGCTGGGATGCTCCGTTCTGCGCGGATTCCAACATTTCCATATAATCGTCTGCGATACTGCTTTCCTTAAACTTAGACCGGACGAACTTCGCGCCGTCCTCATCAAGCGCCGCACAGACAGAATCCAGTGTCTCCGTACTGATATAGATCGGTACGATGCCGGTTGCCGCCGTCAGATCTCCGAGCGTATAAATGAACCGCACGCCGTTCTCGATTGATTCCACTTCCAGCTGATCTTCTTTTTCAATACAATAGCTGTAGGAATCATAGGTTCCCTGCGTTCTTGAAGTGTTAAAATAATCCACGACCAGCTGGGATCTCATATAATTCTTATTCGTGCGGTTTGCGATCGCATCGTCCTCCGCATCCGGCGGATTTGAATACATGATCTCACCGTTTCGCGTATCCACGACCGCGATACTTGCCGTTTCCGTATCCGCATACAGCTTTAACGTTCCGTTCTGTGCGGCAAGATCCATGCCTTCCACATCCGGCGTGTTCTCAGCGATCGGGGTAAATTCCTTTCCCTCCTCGTAATCGTAAGAGGTCAGATAGTCTTTATAATGGTTGTAGAAATAAAAATGAATCAGGTAATACGCAAACCATATCAGGACGACTGCAGCGATAAGGCTTACAACACCGATCAGAATCTTTTTACTTTTCCGCATCTTATGCCCTCCCCTATGACCTGAATATCAGTTCCTGATAGATACTGTAGAAGAAACTGTATACCTGATTGATCAGATCTCCTACCAGCAGTACCACAAATATAATGATGAAGATTGCCACAAAGGTGAGAAAAATCGTGAGCAATGTCTTTCCTAACGTATAATTGTGAACCTCCATAACACCGATCAGCATCATGAATACCCCGTAGGCAATGCCAATCCCTATGATCATCACATAGAATGCACCCTCGTCCGCCGCTACCGCATGGCTGAAGATCGTTCCTATATTCATGCAGATGATCATCGGGATCATTGCATAGCCCAGCGCGATCGCTATATCCTTTAATCTGCCTTCTCCGTTCATCAGACAGGTGATCGACCAGTTGCCGACGCAGAACAGCAGATACAGCAGCAGGACCGATACCAGCTCGCTCAGCAGATTGACCGTCATCGGATCCACATCATTGACAATGAAGCTTGCCGATATACGGTTAATGGAAAAGCTGATGGAAAAGAGGATGACAAGCAGGATCGCGATCGGCACGCTTCCGCGTTCCCTGTGCCGGATCTCATAATACCCGTCAGCCGGATGACTTACGGTATAAAACGCATATTTCCATTTCTCCTTGGAAAATAACTGTTTCATCAGAGAAGCCCTCCTTCCTTTTCGACTGCTTTTCCGCGTTTTTTCTTACGCCATTTCTTATATACCACCCAAAGAATGATCAGTACGACCACCACGGTCATGATAATATTCATGTTCTTTGCCAGCAGCTCGTTCCGGTACCGTTTCCATGCGATCGAATAATATTTCCGGTTCATGCCAAGCTCCAGATATTCCATCGCAAGACGGTTATTTCCTGCCGTCAGATATGCTTTTCCGATACCGGTATTGGCAAGCTCATTGTTGGCGTCTAACCGCAATACCTCCTGCCATTTCTCGATCGCCTCGGTCTCATCACCGTCAAACCGCAGACCGACTGCCTCGTTGATCAACTTGCCATAACGCGTTTCCGAGAACCTCATGATTGCTCCGTAATAAGCGTCAAGTACGATGATCTCTCCGTCAATCGATTCTATCGCAACCGGTACATTGAACGTTCCTTCCTGCGACCCGACGCCACCGAAAATATAGAGAAGATTCCCTTCCTTATCATAAGTGAAAATACGTCCGCGCCTTCTGTCTAACAGCGAATAGATTCCTTTATCGCGGTATACCACATCCGTGATCTGGGACGGACCGCTGTAATCGCCGTACATGCCGGTAAGAATATCGCCGCCGACATTTCCGTTTTCCCCTTTTTGAATGACATCCTTTCCCTGCGGGTTAAGCCGTCTGACCGCCTGCTTGCCATCCGGATCAATATTGGATGCATAAATGAATCCGCCGTCATCGACGTCAATGCCCGTAAACTCGGTCGGGATATAGAGCTGTGATTTGGAGCGTTCCTCTTTGCTCGCAAGCCGTCTCCAGAACTTCTCCCACAACGAAATGCTTACTTCGATCGTCCCAAAGTATCCGGTAAAATCGCCGTTACTCTCAAATACCAAGATTCCCTCAAACGCATTTTTCACAATAGCATAGATACGATCCGCATAATCCACGGTTACCTTCAAAGGAATAAATTCAAAATTATCATCCAGAATCTCTGACTGGGGGTTATCTACGATCTTGATAAACTCGCCTTCCGGCGTCAGAACAACGATTCTTCTGTTATTGGAATCCGCAATGTAAAGCTCCATATTCTCAGAAACGCACACGCCATAAGGTGCATTAAAGGTATCCGCTGTTCCGTTCCTGTCAAATGTGGCGATCTCCCTCACCACTTCGTTCATCTCATGATTTAAGACCACGATCCGGTTATTTCCTGTATCCGCCACGTAGATGAGTCCGTCCGGCGCCACGCAGAAATCCTGCGGTTCCTTAAAATCGGTCGTCCCGACGCTCAAACCTGTCACGGAGCCGTTCGGCACATATGCTGCCGGTGTGATCACAAACTCTTGGCGGTAATTATAATTGTATGTATCATACGGAAGTTCTTCCGCCTGCACCGCCTCAGCCGGCACAAGCAAGAGCACTGTTGCCGCAAGAAGGGCAGCGGCAGTTCTTTTGATCAGATTTTTCTTTTTCATAGCGCTCCCTCCCATCAGTCTTTCATACCGGATGTCGTCATCGTCTCTAATACGTTGCTCTGACACGCAAGGAAGAAGATGATCGGCACCGCCGCAATAACAAACGTAACGGCTGCAGATGCCCCGGCTCTCGCCGTACCTCCGGCTGCAATCTGCTGTAAGGCAAACTGCATCGGCTTTAACTGCTCATCCCGAAGGAACATCGATCCCGTGTTACCCCACATCTGCTGGAACTGGAAGATCGCAAGCGTCAGCCACGCAGGTTTTACGTTCGGCATGACAATCTTCCAAAATACCTGAAACTCGCTCGCACCGTCCAGTCTTGCCGACTCCATCAGCGTCGTCGGAAGCTGTTCCATGAACTGTTTCATCAGGTAAAGTCCCATACCGTACTGACACGCCGGTAAAATAAGTGCCAGATAATTGTTATTGATGCCAAGCCAGCTGATGATCATGTAGTTCGGCGTCTGTGTAACCGTCCATGAGAACATCATGGAAAGCACGACCATGTTGAACAGGATGCTTTTACCCGGAAACTCATGCTTCGCCAGCGGATATGCCGCGAGGGAGGCAAAGATGACATGAAGGACCGTGCCGGCTCCCGTGATGATGATCGTATTTAATATGTATCTCGAAAACGGCACCCACGAATCGCTCATGACCGTAAACAGATCCGTGAAGTTCTCAAATGTAGGGTTCCGCACAAAAATCTTCGGCGGATACTGGAATAGCTCATCCAGTGGCTTTAAGCAGTTGTTGATGATCATGACAAGCGGCAGCGCCATAAATACACCGCAGATTCCCATGATAAAGAACAGGATGCCGTTTCCCGCCACGGAACGGTTCAGCTTCTTTTCCCTTGGCTTAAAAAAACGATATTTCTTTTTCGTCTTTGTCGCTGTCTTTGCCACTTAATCTCCCACCCTTCTCAATATTCTTTGTACCAGTTTGTTCGTGCCGACCATGAGCAGGAACAGTACGGTTGCGATTGCCGAAGCATAACCCATATCAAATCTCGTCGAACCGTAATCCAAAAGGTGCGTGACGACTGTCGCGCCTGCGTAGTTGACCGACGGGTTTCCGGCAAGCTGTATCGAAATATCCGCCACGGCAAACGACTGTGTGATCTGCATAACCGCACCGAACATTAACTGCGGTTTCATGGAAGGAAGCGTTACATACCACAGCTCCTGCCAGCGGTTCTTGACGCCGTCCAAAGCCGCCGCCTCATACAAGCTCTTATCCACCGTCTGAAGACCGGCAATGAACGAAAGGAAGCCGGTACCAAGCGAGAGCCAGAGCTGTACGACGATCAGGCACGGAAGAATGAACTTCGCATCCTGCATCCACAGCTTCTGTTCATTGATCACGCCAAGCTTGATCAGAATACCGTTCAAGTACCCGTAACGGTCACTTGAGAGAATCAGCTGCCATACCATATAAGCGTTACCGCAGATGGACGGCGCATAGAAGATCAGGGTAAGCAATGTTCTGATCTTACTTGAAAATTCGTTGATGATCCACGCGAACATGAGACAGAGAAAATAACTGACCGGTCCGGTCACCACGGCGAAGATCAGGGTGTTCTTTAGAGAGACAAGGAAAATATCGTCTTCTAATAGCAGCTTCACATAATTGTTCCATCCGTTAAATGTCGGCCACTCCAGCATATTAAAGTAGGTAAAGCTCAATGCGATCGACATTAGCACCGGAAGCACCGTAAACAGGAAGAACAGGATGAAGTACGGCGCCATCATGATATAGCAGGATTTGTTTTTCTTGATCCGGTAGCCAAGCGTTCCCTGTTTTCTGGCTACTTCCAAAGCTTCCTTTGATGCCATTTAATTGCCCTCCCCCTCTAAATCTTCCAATGTGATCAGATCAAATTCTTTTCTCTTATAGGTGATCTCATCGTTGATGTAGAGCACCTTATCCATCAATTCCTCTCTCGGTGACGCGGTATCTGTCTTCGTCGTTACCGTATAGAATGCATTGTTGACATTACGCCACGAATAGTAACCGCCCGGTACCTGAGGAATTCCTTTCACCCATGTAAACGCCTCTGCGAGCGCCTCATAAGTATCCACCTTCCACGGCATGCGTCCGAATGCCTCCTGATTAGCTGTCGCAACACGTGCCGCAGAACCCATGAGCGACTCCATCTCGCGGTCAAATAGTGTCTGTACATCGGCAGAGGTCCACCATTTTATAAACTCCCAGCACGCATCGGGTTCATCGGTATCCGCCATGATCAGGCTCGCAAGACCTGTACATCCGACGGAGTGATCGACCGTACCGTCCGCCTGCACCGTTCCGGGAACGATCGTGAAATCCCACAGTCCCGCAATATCCGGTGCGGATACTTCCAAATTGTTGTATACCGTATAATCTGCAATGATGATCGGACATTCTCCGGTACGGAACCGCTCTTCCACACTCGTTGTCTTATCCAGTCCGTAATCCGTGTAGTATTCACAATACTCCTTAAATGTATTGACTGCGATATCGGAATCCAGCGCCGACGAAATACCGCCCTCGTTGTAATATTCCCCGCCGTTCTGATAAAGGAGCATTGCAAAAATCTGCTCGGTCGGCAGCATGCCGAACTCCATCTGATTCTTGGCAAGCACGGACATGATCACCTTTACATCGTCCCATGTCTCGGGAATCTCTAATCCAAGCTCTGCCAAAATATCTTTACGGTAGAACATAACCGGGAAGGTCTGCGTCTCCGGCAGCGCATAGGTCGCACCGTCAAAGGAGAATGCAGTCAGCGCGCTCGGATAAAATCTCGAAGCCACTTCATTAAAGTCGGAGAACTGTGTTAAATCCAACACGGCATTGCGCAGTCCGTAATTGACCGGCGTATCATTTCCCGTTGCCAGCACCGCTCCGGCTATTCCGTTCGTATTTGCAACCTGTATCGCGACATCGGGGCCTTCTCCCGCAAGCTCCGCACGCAGCAGCGTATTCATATCCACAAGCTGTACATTTACGTTAATGCCCGTCTCACTGGTAAACGTGGAATCGATCAGTGAGCGGATTACGTTCGCCTGGTCACGACCGGTTCCGACCCAAAGCGTGATCTCCTTCGTATCTTTTCCCAACTCTCCGGTCGCTCCGAGAGAGTTGTAATCGATCACGAACGAGTAGAACAATCTCTTGATCTCGTATACGAGCTTATCCCAAAATGAATTGGAAGAAACTTTATTCGTCACATCCGAAGAACGGATGAAAATGCGGTCAAGCTGCAACGGCTGGCTGATAACCTGCGTGATCCAATTACCGCACGCACGGACATTCTGCTTATAGGTGGCAACGACCTTCACGAAGCGCTCTTCATCTTTAATCAGATAATCAAGCTGATCGCGCATCGTAATCAGTACCGTCTCCTTATCGGAAGAACCGCCCGCCGCTTCACGCAGCGCCGCAATCGCGTGATTGAGCTGATCGCGCACGACCGTCATCTCATCGGCCAGTCCCGGCAAGGATGCCGCAATCTGATAATCACGGTAGGTATCAGGGCTCACGCCTGTTATACGGATCAGTTTTCTGTAAATAGCATTTAACTGGGAAACACAGTCCTGCACCTCGGCAATGACACTCGAAAACTCGCCGAGCACGACCTCCATGCGGAGCGTGTGTGTCCCTGCCTCTAAATAAAATTGATACGGATTCCCCTCCGCGTCCTCCAGCGTATCCATGCGCCAGTTGGATGCATAGGTAAAGCCGTAATCCGACATTTCTGCAAACGGCACAACGCCGTCAATACTGATCTTACGCGATACATAGATACCACGCATAAAGCTCTGTTTATCAAACATGGAGATTTCGTAATATCCGGATTCCGGCACGGAAAACTCCCACTCGATCCACTGTCCGGCATCGCTCCAGCTCTCCCCGCCGATACTGTTGTTAAGGAGCGCCTTTGCGCTGCTCGGCGATACTGCCGGTGAGGACTGATCCTGCTTCGGATACAGCATCTGGGAAGATGTCTTTGTTGCATTCTCCGCCTGGATCATCACGTTCTGTCCGCTGGTCGGCTGTACGCCCTGCGCATCCCAAGCCGCCTTCACCTCAGCGTAGCTTTGAACCGACGCGCTGTTAGATAAAATCAGTCTGCGCAGAAGCATCGGCTCTCTCTGCGAATTGATCGTGATCGTATGTACGCCCTGTTCAAGATAAAGGGATAACGGCTCCGTGATATAGCCGTTGTTATCATAACAATTTGCGACCGTCCACTCCGGGATCTCAATCGCGGTAGGCTTTCTGTCATTGCCCTGAATGTCCCGCGCCCACTCCACATCATAAATTCCGTCTTCGAAGCTCGCCTGGGCGATGTCCGTTGACCATATACGCGGAAATTCAACAAGCGACAACTCTCCGTAAGGAAGAACGCCGTCCACGAAAATACTTCTCTGGATTTCAGAATTCTTTCCTTCCACCGGATAATATTCAAGCGCAAGCTCATAAAGCCCTGACTCAGGTACATCCACCTGATACTCGACATATGCACTCTCCGTTGTCAGAAGCGCGTCGCCGGTCATTCCCTCATAATCGGAATAGATTTCCGGCGTCACTTCGGCGTCGTTCTCCATATAGCAGCTATAACTGCCTGCATCCACCGTAATTTCCTGCTGCGGGCGTGCGGCGCCTGCATGCGCTTCTAAATACTCGCTGTAGCCCGGAACGGAGTCGGCCACAGAGTAGGTGCTGACAACATCCCTGCATTCCTCCTGCGTCATCAGGGGTTCCGCCTTGACATTCAGCGCCGCAAGCTGCAGGACGCTGAAAAGCTCTGCCACCGTCAATACCGCCGCCATCCATTTCCTGTTCGTTTTTCCCTGTTTCATCTTGATACCCACACCTTTCCATCACCCGCATCACTGCGCCGTTTTTCAGATCTGCAAGTGAAAAAATGATCTATCCCTAAGATTTTATTTTCTTTTTTCCAACCGTTCCCGCCCCGCTTTTCAAGCCCAAGGAGTATCAAATAATCTTTAGATTATTTGATACTCCAAAAGAAAGGATCCTTTCTTTTGGAAACTCTTCTTTATGATAAGAATCTGCTTAGCGGATTCTTATTCGTAATACCATGCATCCAGACTGCCTTCATCAGGTTTTGGCATATATCTGCGCAGCGCCCGCTCAATCATGAATGTACAAACATAGCACCACGCCCCCGGTATGACCAAAATCGTCATATAAGATAAATGAAAAAACATCAGCCATACGAGCAACGCCGTCCCCGCAAGGATCGGCACCGTAAAGTATATGTAACGCACAGCCATGACAAACGAAAGCTTTACCATCGACGACAGCTTCATCGTAAATCTGGACAAAACCGGAAACAGATAGATCACAATCGCCGCTGTCACCACCATAAGCACAAGATAGACACGGCTCAGGAAAAAGCCCATCTCCGTACCCTGTCCCGTTGCGATCACCATCAAATGGTACAGGACAAAAAGCCATACCGCCAATGCCAGCGTCAGCATGCTTCCCGGAAAAAATGTCCGCTTAAAGGAAGCAAAGTATTCCGTTGTCGGGTAACTGCGGTTTCTGCGGACATTCTTCATCATCGCGTAATACAGAGACGTCGTCGCCGTTCCGATCGTAAAGACCGGTATACAGGACACCAGCCACAACATATTCAGAATGATGACATGCCCCGCCTTTGTCATAAAGTAGATGAGATCGCCCTCAACACCGAGTATCTTGCGTTTTGGTTTCTTTTCCTTTCCGTTCTCATCCCGTGCCGTATCATTCGCACGGTCATATTCATCCTTCCGTTCATACTTGTCTTTTTGTTCCATCCGCTATGCATCCTCCCTGATCGGGTAGGTTGTCAGATCAGGAACCTCGTCAAGCGTGATCATGTTTTCATGCTCATAGACCCTCTTTAAGATATCCGCTTCCGTATACGTCTCGACATACGTATTGATCGCACTTGACCCTGCCACAAAGTCACCGCCCCATGTCGCATAAAATCCCCACATTGCCCTGTCCCTCAGCATCAGGTCAGGATCAGGGATCGTTCCGTTCTCGGAAAGCACGACCATCTTCTTTCCGCCCGCATAGCGGTTCACCTCAAGAAATTTGGCGATCTGTGAATTATATTGGTGTTCGCCGGCATAAATATCAATTCCGACAATATCGACCACATCATCTCCCGGATACCAGTCGGCGCTCTGTCCGTTCCATACCCAGATCAGATTGTTGAGTCCGTACTCATTCGTAAATTTGTCATACATCAGGCGGTACAGGGCGATATTGGACTGTGCTTCACAATCACCCCACCAAAACCATCCGCCGCTCGCCTCATGAAGCGGTCTCCATAAGAGCGGTACGCCCGCCTCCTGCAATACTTTTAATTCCCCCGCGATCGCATCCATATCAGAGAGAAGCGCCTGCATGCCCGCTTCATCCTCACCGTTCATGATCGCATCAAGGTCAATATTCGTATGTTCTTTATAAAATCCGCTGTACCATGTACCTGTCAGATAATCGGACGGTGCATTCCAGTGCCAGCACATCGTCACGATCGCGCCATTCTCCCATGCCTGTTTTGCATATTCAATGGAATGTCCCGTACTTCCGTTCGCCACACGCGACGGTGAATACTCGATCATATCCAGTCCAATGACAGCAGGGTATTTACCTGTTTCCTTCCAAATGCACGCAGTCTCCTTTCCGTAAAGTCCGGTATCGCAATACTGCCCCGTCAGAACATTCGTCCCGTAGTTGTCACATAGATAACTCATCAGGCGCTTCGCACATTCATCCGCATTCTCATTGACAAGTTTTGCCGACACCCGGAAAAACGCTTCTCCCATTTCCGGACTTTCGTATACCGTCAGCTTGTCAAGCGCGATATAGCCCCAATACTTGAGAACGCCGACCTCATGGTCTCCCGCCTCCATGTAAACACGTTCCACTTCCGCAATGCTAAAGTCCGCCGTATCGCTGGAAAACTGCGCGATCTCCTCTCCGTCAAGCGTCACCTTATTCTCTTTATGTCCCCCGAGCTGTGCGTTCGTAAACGCAAGATCATAAAATCCGTCCGATTCAATATGTACGGTGATCGTACAGGCATCTCCGTCGGCCTCAAACCCTTCCGCATAGCCGGTTCCCGAATAACCTTCTACATTGCTGCCTGCCCTGACATTTCCGGTAAAAGCTCCGTCCTCCGCCTCATATTCGGCAACCAATACACGTTCTACCGGAGCCTGGACCGGTGTCTGACCCTCTGTAACCGGCGTCTGCTGCCCGTCCGTCTGTCCGCCCTGTGCTCCGTCCGTCCCTGATTGTCCGTCCTGCGCGTCGTCCGCTCCTGCCTGTCCGTCCTGAACACCGCCCTGATTCTGTTCATCCGTCTCTGTCCGCCCGCCGGTACCCGTCTCTCCCGTGCCGCAGCCAAACAGCAGTGCCGTCAGTGCACATCCTATCATAAAAGCTGCTGTTTTCTTCTTCATCTTTTACCTTCTCCAAAGCATCCACTGAAGTTAAATCGTTTTTACTTAACTTTCACCAACTCTTTAACTTAATCCGTGCGCCTGTATTTACTTAACTTTTTCTTGCTTTATTAAGTAATTTTAGCTAACTCAGAATCGCTCCACTTTTTGCGACCGCATGCGTTTTTCTCAAAAAAGCACATGAAAATATGCAAAATGATAGTCTCTTATTGTTACTATACTACTCTTTCCTATGCAACTTTACAAGTATTTATGTTTTTTTTCTGTCGATTTGTAAAAAATGTATAAATTCCGCCCTTAATTTTTTACTTAAATCACTATTGACAATTATCTTATGGAGAATCCTGCCAACTCCCAAAATCCTATTTCTCTTAATCAAAAAAAGAAAGTACCTCAAACAAGAACTTCCTTTTCATTAATCACGGCACTTTAAGCTGCGCGATATATTTCCAGTGTGCGGCAGCTTTACCTTTCTAAAGTCAATCTCATTTATGAAGTTTTATATGGGAGATTGTATACATTTCAGCATCTGTTGGTATACAAACCGAAAAAACGAACCAAGCATCAGCCTTGGTCTCCTCATACACCTCCTGCCATGATACGCCAAATCATTCCATTTTCCCTCGCAATAAGACAGATGTGATGCAAACATCATCAAGATATGTGAACGGCATTGGGTTTCAGCAAAACCGACAACATCCGCTTCGCTGACCACTATGCTGTCCCACATATAATTTCCGTCTCCCTTCGTGATCAGCCCGCCGCTTTTCAAGCACTTTACAACCCGATGTATCACATATCCGTCTTTGGTGGAAAACAACACGATTTCACCCAAACGAGGTGTCCGTTTAGCAAAGTATATCCACAGTTTATCCCCACTGTTCATGATAGGTCTCATGCTATCACCATTTACGGTAATTCGCAAAGTTTTTCCCATCGTTTGATAAGCAGCAACCATTTTTTGTATGTCCATCTATCTTCATCTGCTTTCATTGATATAACTCTCTTTGCGCACGGTACATTGCATAATAATGCCCCCGTTTTTTCATCAATTCTTCATGGGTACCATCCTCCACGATCCGCCCTCCATGAAAAACCAATATACGGTCCACAAACTGCGTAATCCCTAAACGATGTGAAATGGAAATCGTTGTTTTCCCATCTGCCAGTTGTTGAAACCGTTTATAAAGATCCGCTTCGGAGAAAGCGTCCAATGAAGCGGCAAATTCGTCTAATATCAGTATTTTTCTTTTTTTATCCAACAACGCTCTTGAAATTGCGAGTTTCTGCCATTGCCCTCCTGAAAGCTCCACCGATTCTTTTTCCATAAAGCCGAGTACTGTCTCCTCTTTTTGAGGAAGCTGCTCCACAAATTCCCAAATTCCGCACGCTTTCAGAACTTCCTCAACTTCTTCCCCTGACGGTTCGTAAGGAACCCCCAGTTCCGTATTCTCTCTGACCGTGCCCTTGTATTGCATAAAATCCTGAAAAATATATCCTAATGAACCACGCCACTCCGGTAATAAATCTTTCATACCCTGTCCGCCGATCCATATGCGCCCTTCCATCGGTGTATACAATCCCGCCAGCAAATTTGCAAACGTCGTTTTTCCGCTCCCGTTTTCTCCCACGACGGCAACCTTCTGACCAAACGGTATCTTCAAATCAATGTCTTTTAATACCATTTCTTCCGAATGCGGATACGCAAAAGAAACATGTTCCATATGAATCGCTGCATCATCACCGACGCCGTGAACCGCATTTTGAGATTCTTCGTTCAGACTTAGAAACTCTGCAATATCTTCTAAATGATACTGTTGATTATTTTGATTTTTATAACATTCGACCACTTTCAAAAGCACTGACTGAATCTGCGTAACCGTCTGATATAAAACCGCATACTGCCCAAGTCCCATCCTTCCTTCAAAAACAAAAAAGATACCTAACGCAAAACATACAACCTGAACCATCCGCTTGCACACACCGATGATACCGGCATAAAACGTATACTTTTTTACGAGCCGGTACGTCTCCTCAAACAACTCGTCCCGCAGGCGGACGTGATAATCGTAAAAGTAAGAAAACAAACCAAAAATGCGCAATTCTTTCGCATATTCTCTTTTATTCAAAATATCGATAATATAGTGATTTTTTCTTGTTTTTGTACTGTTATTCATCAATTGAAAGTAATGGTAAAAGTTCATTTTCCTATAAAAGATCACATACGGAACCGAAAAAGAAATAATCAATGCCGGGAATATCCTATGAATCCGCCCGATCACAATACTCATAGAAATGATCTGGATCACGTTTTTTGCAATATCAAACCAATTCGTCATCGCCCCGATCACATTTTCCGCACCGTTTTCCCGAACGCGATATAAGAGATCATAAAATTTGGCATTGTCGAAATTTTCAATTGTCAAATATTCTGCCTTTTTAAGCATCTGTTTTTGAAAGGCAAATTTTAATTTTTCGGAAAATATGAAATGATATTTTTGGAAGAAGCACTCTGCTATTTGATATGCAATATGGACCGCCAAAAACGTCAATACCAATCCCGCTAATACAGGAAGAGAATATTCACCGGAACCAACACTGTCAAAAAGCCTCAGCTGGCATCCCGTGACTGCCGCAGGAAATATGCCGACAGCAATCATCAGAAGCACGTTCAGCACAAATGCCGCCACAATACCGCCGTTCAAAAACATCTTAAGGAGCTTCAGCTTTTCTTTATGATTCAAATATTGGAACCGGTTCATCATAATCCTCCATATCATACCATTGCGCCTGTGTCCTGAAAAGCTCATAATAGTTTTCACGCCGGTTCATCAGGCTTTCATGGTTCCCCGTCTCCACAATTTCACCATTTTTCATATAACAGATCACATCCGCCATTCTTGCGAATCCTATTCGGTGTGATACCAGAATAACCGTTCTCCCCTGAAATTTTTCCTGAATCTCCTTCATCTGCTTCAGTTCCGCAAGAGGATCCAAACGCGCCGTCGGCTCATCAAAGACCAACGCAAGGCGGCTGCCATATAGCGCTCTTGCGTTTGCCAGTCTCTGCCACTGTCCGCCCGAAAGCTCTTTCCCTTCCAAATCAAACATCTTCCCAAGGGTCTGCTCCAAATCACCTCCAACATCGTCTAAAATATCCCCGCACAGAATATTTCGCATATGTTCTCTGATTTCCCCATCATTTCGAATCCTCTCCACATCCCCCAGTCCCACATTTTCCCGCAATGTCAGATGGTAAGTCGCATAATCCTGAAATACACAGCTAAAGAATTGATCCGCCTTACATTCTTCTCCGTTTGCAAAGTACTGAATTTGCCCAGAATCCGGTTTATAAAGTCCCATAATCAATTTGGTCAATGTTGTCTTTCCGGAACCATTTTCCCCCAACAGCGCAATGATCTGGCAATGCCCGATTGTCAACGAAATATCACGGATTCCAAACCCGCCTTTCGGATATTGGAATGATACATGGGACAGCCGGATTTCCCAATGACCCGGCCCCCCGACATTCTCTTCCGTAGTTTTATTTTCCTGTGCTTCACCCAAACCGTCCTCGTTCACCGCATCATCGATAAATTTGCGGCATTCATCCATCCTACAGGCAGCACCATAACCGTTTGGAACAATCGAAGCAAACCATCCTACCGATGTGCTGAGCCCAGCTTGACACTGATACAGGAAAAACATTGTACTGAATGAAATCTGTTTATAGTAGTACAATGCGATGCCCGCCATCAATATTCCTATTTTTAATACGCAGCCAATACATTGATATAGCGCTTTCCTGCCATTCCATTTTTGAAAATGCGCATAACGTTTCTTATAAATATTCTGATAAACTTTTCTCCATTTTTGATATACCTTCGAAAAGCTCCCGTATAGGCGCAGCTCCTTCTGCGCTTTTCCATCTGCTATGAGCGATGTCAGATATTCCGCCTGCCGGTTCTCGCTTTGGAGTCCGTATTCCAGCTCTGTTTCTTCCTCTGCCTCGTCCATTCTGTAGCAATAGGGAACCAATGCGACAAGCAGCATCGGAGCCGTCATGACCGGTACTGTTGCCGCGACCATCACCACGTATACCAACGTCTGAAAAATGGTGGCATAAAAAGAAAGATTTCCCGATATGAGGTTATGCAGATCATACCGTGCGGCTGCAACCAGCCGCTCCATGCGTTCGTAATCCTCCGTAGACTCATAAGCATTTAGCGGCTGGCTGTTCATCCGGCGTAATACCTTTTCAAATAATTGATTGGAAATCACATACCGGATCTTCTCATAAAAAAGCATATAGATCACATTGCCGACATCCACCAAAACAAGCGTAAAGAGCAACAGTCCCAACAGTGCCGCTAAATAGGCCGTCGCCGACTGCCCCTCTTCCATATGACTCAAAACCGCTTTGCCGATCAACAACTCCGCATTCGGCATCAGAAAAATGATTATGTAAAAGCCCAAAACCAGAATCATCCAGATTCTTCTCTCTTTCATGGCCATTTTCAATGCCCATGTATAATATGCCACAATCTTCTTAAAAGACTTCCACCTTGTCATACTGCCGCCCCTGTCGCTCGCCCGTTCTTTTCCCATGTAGGAATAACTTTATCAACTTCCGCTTCCTACGGTAAAGCTGCAATTATCACCGTTACATCCTCCATAACATGATCCCGCTGTGCTCCCGCAAGCCGATGCGCCGATAATATCGTCGATTTCCTCCTGCGTAAACACCGTTATTTCAGGTTTTTCATACTTCATATAAATTCCTCCTTTCCACAAGTTATCCGATAGTTGTAGTTATGGACTTACACTAAAAGTACAATCCTTCCCATTGCAGCTAGCGTAACACGATCCGCCTTTACTACCGCACGCCGATGCATCAATGATCTCATCAATCTCTTCTTGTGTAAACACCATTACCTCTGGCTTTTCATACTTCATATAAATTCCTCCTTTCCGATTTTCAGACCTATTATGGCTCACCAATCGCTTTTATAAGCTCCTGAAGATCCTTGCTTTGTATCCAGTCAACCGGATAACACCGCACTAATTGTATCAGTTGATTACTATGATATTGAAAATCCGAAACCAACGCAGAGTTGATAAGCAGATTTTGAAAGCTCTCTGTCATTTTCAGTACCTTACTCTTACATAAATCCCCTCGTTCATAAATATGAATAGCGCATGGCTTTAACGGCTTATTGATACACTTTTCGGGAAAAATTGGATATTTTACACTCCCGTCCAAAAACAGCAGACGATAAGAATACCACGGAAACATTTCCGCTTCCTCTACAGCACCAAGAAAATCCATATTTCTCAAGTATATCGGTTTGGGATATGGTAAAAGGCATCCTGTCCTCATATCCAAAACAGCTAAATCGTCTGCGCAAAACTGAAAACCATGAATACAAGCATAATAAGCTAACGTGGACTTACCTGTGCCTGTAGGTGCTAAAAAAACATGTGCAGTCTCACCATCCTTTGACACAGCGGCACCGTGGAGTAAACACCATTCCTTTCTTTTTTGATCTAAAAAATCGTCATTACAAAATTCCGCAGCCACGCCCATAATAACATTGCAATTTTCTGACGTGTTTCTGCTCCTGTGTCCGCAACGCACCAGTATACATTCCTTATCCTCTTTTATTTCAATCTCTGTATGTAAAACCGCCTGCCTTATCTCTCCTTCCTTCAACACATTATATAATTGGAAATAATATTCTAAGAAAGGTCTCATCGGTTCATAATCGCATGTAATATCAACCCTCCAATCCAGCCATTGGCAATAGAAGGTATGTTTCATAAATACATCTCCCTTCAAACCGACGCTTTTCTGCACAGCTTGTCTGAAAACTCCATTTTCCGCGCTTTACAGAACTCATCACACGCAAACAGATTCCCTTGGTTAACCCCTAATGCCGGGCAACCGCGTGAACAATGAATTTTGTATACACAACGTTGACACGCTGGCATAAATTCTTTCCTTAACGAAAGCAATTCTAACAGTTTCAGAAACCGTTCCCCCTGTATGCATTCCATCAGCATTTGTTTATAAATATTTCCCAGAGCAAATTCATCATCCACAAACATTTGACACGGAAACACATTCCCATCATAAGTTATCTTAGGACTGACTTCTAATGGATTTTCTTCAACTGATACCAGTGGGCACTTGTCTGTATACCCGATATCGGATATCTCCAACCGATCATCTTTATACTGATTTTTATGCAGTATCTCTATATATTCTGCAATCCTATCCTTGCCAATAAACAAGTCTTCGTAATTATCCTTACCTCTTCCTGTCCGATTAAGCCATCCGTACTCAACCTTTACCGCTCCCACTTCCTCCGCCAACAAACGATATTTTTGAATGCTTTGTTCCGTGAGATATTCCGTCAATACCCCTTTGATAACCACATTTCCTTCAAACCCACTCTCATGCAATTTTTTGATGTTACTAACTGCCCGATCAAAGTTCCCTTTTCCCCTGACAGCATCATGCGATTCGGAATCAGGACCATCCAAACTCAATTGAATGTTACAACGATATTTTGTCAATCTTTGAACGACATCGCGCTCAAGCAAAGTGCCATTTGTAATTAACAAAAAGAAGATATCCATATCACTTAGATAATCCATTAATTCCCATATACTTCCGTATAAAAGCGGCTCACCTCCTGATAAGCTAATGAATCGGACTCCGTCTTCTTTTGCCTGACGAATAGCTGCTTTTAGCAATTTTATCGGCAATTCTTTCCCCGGCGAACCGGATGAATTATAGCAATGCCTGCATCGTAAATTACAAGAAGAAGTCAATTCGACATACAAATTTGTTATAACAAACCGCTGATTTTCAAACATTTCCCGCCTCCAATAACACCTGAGCGTCTGTCATCCGCTGAATACATTCTTTGCAGTCTCTCTCAACAGTCTCTATATCCACCCTCTCCTCCAGTATTGAGCACAAAGCCTTTATCACCGCTTCCTCCGAGCCTAATGTGATGTGTTCATATAAAAATGCTGCCGTCTCATTCAGGACAATCGTATTTCCATTTTCCTCATTTAATATGATCACACCGTCTTCCACTCTTTCATTGATACACTTCGGATTTGCTATATAATTCATTTTGTCCCTCCCTTACTATCCACAATTCTTACAGTTGTAGAATATCCAAACGGCATCAAAATATCTTTGCCAAATTCAATCGCCTTTCCTACATAAAAATTGATATATAACACAAATGTACAATTCACAAAAGGAACTATGTTTAAGAAATCCCACGGTATACAAATGGCACATTGGTAACCGCCATCCCGTAATCGCATATCAAATAAACATTCCGCAACTTTTACTCTTTTTTCCTGCAAGACCTGATATACCGGACATTTATTGTAACTGACCGGACTAATCCGCAGCGTAATATCCTGAGATACAAAATTTAACACGATACAATCCCGCGTCTCTTCCTCATAATCATGTTCCAAAAAGCTACAATCACTTTCTTCTATATCGGCTATCAACACAAACAACCTGTCATTCCAGTACAATCCAACATTTGCCTGCTTTTCGTCCATATTTTTACAATATCCGCCATAAATATCATACCAATAACCGCATGTTGTTGTGGATATTTCAACCGGGAGTGCAAATGCGGCTTCTCCTTTATATATTTGATTCAAAATCTTCCTGCAAATCATTTCTTTCCCATTGGCTAACATCTCCAAATGCTTTTTTGTCAGAATAATGGCTTTTTCTTTCTCTTCCTCCTTGTAAAATAACCTATCTTCAAACTTAGAAATAATCACACCATCATCATAATCATGCTTCACTCTGCTAAAAAAAGAAAACTTAAACTGCTCCGAAACAAAATCTCCGAAGATACGTTCCGTTAAATACAACATTTCACTCACTACATGGACAGCCCTTATTCTGTTAGCATATTGAAAGAATTCCAGTTCTTCATCCTCTTGTCGTATTAAACAATATAGTTCTCTTATATCCATCAAGTTTTTTAATGTCATCGAGTGTCGATGCTCTATCATTCTATAAGGATGCGGATAGTGTCTCCACGCATGTCGGCATGACAAAACACAATGTTCATACAATCTTGGCATGCACACACATTTAATTGCATCTGAATCATTCCAAAAATAATCCAAATAATCGGGACTCTGCTTTGCTATTTTGTGTATATCAATACAAATTTCAAATCTCCCCACGATCTTTATGGATTCTCCCACCATTTCCGCCGTTTGAAGAAAAGCCTCCTTCATCCCAAACCCCATATTGTGCGGTACGTTTATATACCCCAGTGCTTCTAAAACTTTTAAGAAACCTTCATAATTGTCGCTATCAACCGAAATGTCAACATCGGAATAGTCACGTAGTCCATGATAAATTGTCTTGTCAAGTACATATCCTTTGAAAAAGAACACCCGAATTCCTGCGTAATCCAATGCCTGCTCAAGTTTTTTCATTTCTGCTCTATAAACCTTTTTATAGATTTCGCGATACTTCAAATATTGATAATCAATAGGAACCTTTGGAAGTAAGTGTTGGAAACGCTCAATATTGTGGCAGACAATCGTATATACATCCTGCTCTTTTGCGATATTCATAACCATATCCCAGTCTAGCGATGATACCCCCATTTTTCCTATGTGACACTCATCTGCCTGAACCGCTGACAGTGCGACAACCATTTGTTCTTCCAATGATAATTTCTGTTCCATTTTTATCCTATACCGTTGCAAACACAACCGTCTCATTCAAATCTTCATTCTTATGTGACAAATATAATCTATATTCAGGTACATACTCTTTAATCTTTTGCGGAATCCGTATAAAATCTTCTGCGGAATGATACACACAAATTGCAAGCTTTGGTTTGTTTTTCCGGATTACATTTTCCGTCCCCAACAAAGCTTCATACTCAGCCCCTTCAATATCCATTTTGATATAATCCACTTTTGAAATCCGATTCTTTTCACAATATGTATCCAAAGTTATCGCTTTCATTTCAGTTCCTTCAGTATTTTCAGATACACGACTAGCCGCATCATCTTGCTCCACGTAAACACTCTGTTCTGCACTCCATAAACAACTATTTTCTACCAAAATATTTTTTATGCCGTTTCTTCTACAATTACACTCCGCTACCCAAGCATTCCGCGCAACCGCCTCAAACGCGTACACTTTTCCAAAATCACCAACCCGTTCGGAAAACCAAATAGATGTCTCACCATAAAATGCTCCCACACTAAGAACAACATCCCCCTTCTCCGGCTCACAAATCCCCTCTAGCAAATACTGCTTCCTTACCCATGTATCATACAGCTCTTGTTCACTTGCATAAATCCGATATCCATGTACCTCAAATATATTTTGATAATGAACAATTCTCTTATCTCTGTCTATTGAGACCACACAATCAAGATTATCATATAGCCTTTTTGCTATATCACCACAGACTGCATATGCCATATTTTTCTTAATCAGCCATTCTAAGACTTCTTTTGATTTAACATCTTGTAAAATTTCTTTTAATTCCTCAAACTTTTCGACATTTTGAAGATAATATGACAGAAATCGAACGGCTCTTTCTTTTTTTGTCCACTCGAATTTAATATCGCATAGTATGGTGACACTTTCAGCCCGCATCTTTAATTCTTCCCCAGAAAAAAAATCTTTTCTGTCCTGCAAATCCCAACATAATTGATCCACCGTATATTGCGGGTTCAAATAAACTTCTTCCTCTATTTTTTTCAATACATGAAGCAACTCATTATTCATTGGGTTCTATTCACTTCTATATCATATTTTAATTTATAGTTTAACACCATGCTAATTCTTTGTCAACTGTATCTCTACTTTTGTATTATTTTCTCGCTTTCTATTTATTTCTTTACTTCTATATTTTTTCATTCTTCTATCAAGAAGAAAAAACGGTAAGACAAGTCCACAATCACTTGCCTTACCATTTTTTATATCTCTAAGCCTTAGTTACATTTATCTGCCCAAAAACTCCAGATTCTTCTTAATCAGCTCACAGCGCTGTGCGACGCATTCCACGGAGCGCCCCGGATCCTCCGGCGTATGGAACACATAATCGATCAGCCTGTCGATCGTCGTCGTTGCGACATGTATCCTCGTATCGCTCGAAGCATAGTAAATATAAACATCCCCGTTCTCCCGCGCGATCGCGCCATTCGTGAACACGACATTGCTGACGTCACCAACCCGTTCTTTTCCGTGCGGTCCGATCAGCAGACCGGACGGCTCCGCGATCACTTTTGACGGATCGTTTAAGTCGGTTGCAAACGCATAGATGACATAGCGCAAACCTGCAGCCGTATTGCGCACGCCGTGCGCAATGTGGATCCATCCCTTCGGCGTCTTGATCGGCACGGCGCCCGCACCGTTTTTCGCCTCGGTGATCGTATGGTATTTGCGCTTGCTCGTGATGATCTCCTCGTCAATGACCGCATGGGTAATGTCGTCGCACAGTCCGAAGCCGACGCCGCCGCCCGAACCGGTATCAATGAAATCATCCATCGGTCTTGTATAGAACGCATACTTGCCGTTTACAAATTCCGGGTGCAGTACGACATTTCTCTGCTGCGGGGAATTTAAGGTCTTTAAGTTCTCAAGGCGCTCCCAGTTCTTTAAGTCCTTCGTCCTGACAATGCCTGCCGCCGCAACTGCCGCCGACAGATCGTTCACGGTCGTATCCTTGCTCTCGGAGCAGAACACACCGTAAATGTAGCCGTCTTCATGCTTCGTCAGGCGCATATCGTATACATTGGTCTCCTCCGGACATGTATCGTCAAGCAGGATCGGATAATCCCAGAACCGGAAGCCGTCGATCCCGTTATCGCTCTCCGCAACGCCAAAAAATGATTTTCTGTCATTGCCCTCAATTCTTGCGACCAGATAAAACTTTCCGTTTAACTCGATTGCACCGGAGTTCATGACCGCATTGATGCCGAGACGCTCCATAAAATACGGGTTAGTCTCTGGATTTAAGTCATAACGCCATGTCAGCGGAATATGGCCGCTCGTCAATACCGGATACTGATAACGGTCGTAAATACCGTTATAGAGATCGCTTTTTACATTTTTCCGCTCCAGCAGCTTCTTCTGCTTTGCGAGTTCTACATAATACTGTTCATGTAACATAGGGTTCCTCCTCCTTAACTCTTATGGTTCCACTTTGCAGAATCTCAAATCACCATGAAAAATGCCCGTACTCAGAGCGAGCAGGCTCGCTCAGGCATTTTTCGGCATGAAACTTAGTACTTCTCCGCGAAATGCCCTTTGGCATAAGCGGTTAGAAGTACTTTTTCACGTTATAGCTCCACATCCATTTCCTCCGCACGGCGGATAACTTCAATACACATCCTTCCGTTATGGTACGGGCATTTCCACGGTTCCACGATCGGTTTTTTCGATGTGGGATTTCCCTCAATGTCAACCTCCCAGAACCATTCGGAGCCTTCGCGGGCATCGATCAGATGCTCTTTGATGTACTCCCACTCGGAGCGCGCCGCCTCCAGATATTCTTTTTTGGACGGATCCATCTGATAACCGTTCAGAAATCCGACGATCGTCTCCGCCTGCACCCACCAGATGCGGGATGTATTGACAACGCCGCGCTCGCATTCGTTATGCAGGGAATGCCCGTCGAACGCGATCTTGTAAATCTGTGCTGTCAGATCCTTCGTGACCGGCGTCATCTTTTCAGCATAATGTGGATTGCCGAGAACCTCAACGCCGCGGTCGATCAGCCATGCCGTTTCAATATCATGCCCGTAGGAATGCAGATCGATGAGTGTATGGTACTCGCGGTCAAAGAACACTTCCTGACGGTGCAGTTCGGGGTTATACATATGATCGGCAAACGTGTCCATCATCCATTCCAGTTTTTCTTTTACCTCAGGGTTATGATCAACGCGATACAGCTCTGTATACCCTTCGAATACATGCAACAGCGTGTTCATGGTCTTTTCCGCGATCACACCGTTCTCAGAAAGCTTGTCGTTTTCGACCTCCTCAAACTTTAAGTTGAACGCCTCCTTGTAGCCGAGCTCGTCCGTACAGCGCTCCTCAATGATATGGAACAGATCGTACGCAAGCGCAAGCGCATCTTTATCCCCGCTCGCCTCATAATAAGAAGAAAGTGCATAGACCGCAAACGCCTGATTATAAGTATGTTTCGTCGAATCCTCCGGCTTTCCGTCATAGGTCATCGACCAAAAAATGCCGCCGTTTTCTTTATCAATGCAGAAATCCCTCATGAACTCATAGCCGTGCCGTGCCTCATCCAATAGTGACTGATCTTTTAAGAGCGTGTAAGCGTTTGCAAAAAACCATGTGATGCGGCTGTTTAAGATGCAGCCTTTCACCGCCCGCCTGTCCACCTGTAAGTCAAAATCCATGTAACCGTAGTAGCCGCCGTGCTCATCATCCCGCAGACGCTTCCAGAACGGAATGATCGTACCGACCAGATGATCCCTGATTTCCTGTACCATTGCCATGTTATCTGTTCCTCCTTGCTCCTATTTGATGTTTCAGGCATTTGCGAAACGCCTTTTGATACGTATATCATTGTGCAAAATATACAATCCATGCACCTTATTAGTGTGTTTCGCAATCGCCTAATTCGATATTTCCGGCATTTGCAAAACGCCTATAAACGCGTATATGCATCATCGCAGTGTGATCTCAAAGATCCTCGCCATAACGGGTTTTGGTAAGTCTGCCACCAGCTCGCCCGTCACCGGGTTAAAATCAAAATTACAGGTAAGTTCCTGTCTGAACGGTTCTCCCGAAACATCAGCCTGCTCCGCCGCCGGATATACACAGCGCACCTCAACCGCACGCTTCCCGTGAAAGCCCTCTGCAAGCGGCAGAATAACACGCGCCTGTTCCCCGCCCCTGCGCCACACCGCAAGAATCATCCGCTCATCCGTGACAAGCGCGGATGCAAGCAGGCCGTCCCTGCTGTCCGCCGTCCCGATCGGCCAGTACGGCAGCGCACGCGCAATATCAGCACGTATGGATTTATAATAGTCAATCCCCTCTTTTACCAGCGCAAAGCGATTGTCGGACAATTCCGCCAAATGTCCGCTCTGATGAATGCGCAGCAGCATGGTATTGACCATATTATAAACGGTTTCCTCTAAAATGTCAGCCCTTTCTCTGAGCGATCCCTCTTTTTCTTTCATGCCCTCGCGCTGCGGATACGACCAGACCGCCGCCTGCTCCGGCGTCACGCCCGACGCCGCATTTGCCGCGATCGTCGCGTAATTGATATAATCCTCCTGATCGGATGTGGACTGGATGCTGTAACGCGAAAGCAACGCATAATCGATGCGCAGTCCGCCGCTGCCGCAGTTCTCGATGACCAGATCAGGATATTTCTCAAACACCTCGTCAAGCCAGTCCAGATAGGCTTTCTCGTGCTGCATAAGCCCGTCGCCGACACTGTCCGCATACAGCTCGGTTCCGATCCCCGGCTCAATATTATAATCCATCTTGATATAGCCGACGCCATATTCATTCACAACACGGTCAATCACCTCATTCACATGGCTGATCACTGCCGGATTGCGAAAATCCAGCTGATAGCGGCTCCGGTCATACACCCGTTTTCCATGGCGTACAAAAAACCAGTCGTCCGGCACGCTCTTTGCTTTTTCACAGCAGATTCCCATGACCTCCAGTTCCAGCCAGACGCCCGGAACCATTCCTTTCCCGCGAATATAGTCGGTCACCTCGCGGATTCCGTTCGGAAAGCGCTCGCGGCACTCCTGCCACTCGCCGACGCTGTCCCACCATAAACCCGGCGCATACCAGCCCGCGTCGATCACAAAGTATTCACAACCCGCCTTTGCCGCCGCGTCAATGAGCGGAAATTCTTTTTCGCTCGTCGGATCGCCGAACAGACAGTTCATATAATCGTTAAATATGACAGGCAGCTTCTCATTGTCCTGATTGGGTCTGCGGATCTTCCTGCGATATTTTGTCAGTTCTCCCATTGCCTCATTAAAATCCGCCGCCCCGACACCGACCGCAACCGGAACCGAGCAGAAGGAATCTCCCGGCTCCAGCACTTTATACCAGTGAGACTGGATTTCGGTCGGGCCGCTTACCGCCACATAAAAATGCCGGTTCTGGTCGCCGATCTCCCAGTGCCATGAGCCGTTGTGCTCGATCTGCCAATAGAGCGCGCTGTCCGCTTCTGTATTGGCAAGATAGCCCATCGGCAGATATTCTTTCGTGGACCAGTTTCCGGTATTCGTCACCTCGATCGTCTTACTCGTACGCTGATAGACCGTCGGCTGCGTCTGACCGAATCCAAGCTCCGGAAACGAGTACGTCTGCCAGTTCATTTCTTTCTGCCAGCCGTTATGACAGATCCGCAGTTCCATTTTATCGTCGGTGGAACCCTCTCCCTCTTTCTCGATCCCCGCATAATAAAAGGTTGAAAGGTACTCTAAAGTCTGCGTCTCATTTCCCTCGTTGAATACCTCGTTCCACATACGCACGATCTGCGTTCCCTCATAAAACTGCCAGGTCGTCACGACATACGCGCCCGTCGCCGCATCCTTCTGCGTAATGACAAGCTTGCGCCCGATCGCATTCCGGGAATCCTTCATGCCCTCATAGGCAAGCGTATAGCCCGGCACCGTCGCGATATATTTATTCCCGTGTTTTTCATAAGGACGGTCATATCCCGAAAAATTCACCTGTACGAGCTGGAACATCTCGTCAATAAACTGCGGCTCTTTGCAGAGCTTTTTTTCATCAAATTCCTCCGCTGAAAAATGTAGCAGCTTGATCTGATTCTTTTCCGTAATGCCAAAAACAATATGCAGTTTTCCCTCATCTACATGTATAAATTGCATCGCTCACCCTATGCCTCCACAATATGAAACAGTCTTCCCCGGAAATCGCCCCACGGATTCTCCACCTGAATGCCAGCATACATCATCGCCTCGCCGGAGTAGATGCGTTCCTGCCCCTCAATACGGTAATTTTTCTGAGGATCTAGTCCCTTTAAGCAGATGCGGCGCGAATGATAATTCGGGCGCATCATCACCTGGACAAACGTCACAAGGGCTTCCTTTTTATCCTTGGAAACAACCATATAGCAGTCATATTTATGATTCTCCGAATAAGAAGCAATGCGGTAATAATCTCCCTCGCGCACGAGGTCGTTATAGGCATGATACATTTTCACCTGTTCGGGAATGAGTTTCCGGTCTTCCTCGGGAATTTTCGTCACGTCCAGCTCATATCCAAACGTTCCTGCCAGTGCAACATAACCGCGCGTCTCAAACGGCGTCACCCTGCCGACCGTGTGGTTCGGACAGTCACTGACATGCGCGCCCATCGCAGAAAGCGGATAGACGAGCGCCGTCCCCTCCTGAATCTCTAGCCGTTCGATCGCATCCGTATCATCCGAGCACCAGATCTGCGGGCTGTAATAGAGCATTCCTGCGTCAAAGCGCGCACCGCCGCCCGAACAGTTTTCCAAAAGCAGATGCGGGAACTCCGTGATCATGCGTTCCTGAAGCTGATAGACGCCGAGCACATAGCGGTGGAACAGTTCGCCCTGACGGTCTGCAGGCAGTCCGGTGCTTCCGAGATCGGCAAGCTGACGATTCATATCCCATTTCACATATTCAATATTCGCGCTGTGAAGAATCGTGGAGATCCGCTCATATACATAGTCTACGATCTCCTGACGTGACAGGTCAAGCACATACTGGTTCCTGCAGAGCCCCGCCGTCCTGCCCGGAATCGCGATCGCCCAGTCAGGATGTGCACTGTACAATTCGGAATCGGGAGAGATCATCTCCGGCTCAAGCCAGATACCGAATTTCATACCAAGCCGGTTTACTTCGTCCACAAGATACTTTAATCCTCCCGGCAGTTTTTGCTCATTGACAAACCAGTCGCCGAGAGAAGAGTTATCGTCGTTTCTGTGCCCGAACCAGCCGTCGTCCATGACGAGCATCTCAATACCAAGCTCGGACGCCTGTTTTGCGATCGCAATGAGTTTCTCCGTATTAAAATCAAAATAGGTCGCTTCCCAGTTGTTGATGAGGATCGGTCTTTTCTTAGCCTTATATTCGCCGCGGATCAGGTGTCTGCGGAACAAATCGTGGAAGCTTCTGCTCATGGCGCCAAGCCCCTCAGACGAATAGACCATGACTGCCTCCGGCGCCTGAAAGCTCTCCTGCGGCTCTAATTTCCAACAAAAATCCGTCGGATGGATACCGATGACCGCACGCACGGTATCAAACTGGCCAAGCGTCGTCTGCGCAATAAAATTTCCCGAATAGACAAAGCTCATGCCATACACTTCGCCGTGCTCATCGTCGGCATTGTGTGACAAAAGCGCCATAAACGGGTGCTCCTGATGGCTCGACTCCCCGCGCAGGGAAGATACGCCCTGCATGCCTAAGGAAACGCGTCTCCGGTTGATATGCCGTTCACGCGCCCATGAACCGTGCAGCGTGATCAGGTCAAAATCCCGATTGTCCATATCCAGACAGGCGCTCATGACTTTCGTTAAGTAAATTTTCTCAGCGCCCTCGTTGACGACCCGCACGCTCCTTGCGATCACATCCACATCCTCAAATGCCGTGTAGCAAAGGATCACGCGCAGGCCAAGAATCCTGTCCACACAATGAAGCTGTAAGGTCGTGCACTCCTTCTCCCCGCCAAACGTTGCCGGAAGTCCTTCCAACTTCTGTTTACCCGCACAGATCTCGTGCTTTTCATAAGAGAGCTGCAATGCCGTATGTCCGCCCTCCGTGCGCACGCTGACCGCGTCCTCCCTAAAATCCCCCAAGCCGTGCGTCGGATATTCCATCGGGCAGGAATCTAAAAACGATAACCGGTCGCGGTTATTTTTGCTCGGCACGAACGGCGCCTCCTCCGTGCGCAGCAGATACGTGAGCTCATGGCTTTCTATTTTTTTACCATAATAAATGTGACCGACGAAATTCTCCTCGTCAATGATGCCGATCAGATAGCTGCTGTGCGGCGTATCCAGCTTGAACACGCGCTCTTTCTCGAAATATTGTACTCCCATCTGTAACCTCCCATTTTTGAATTACTTTTTATTTGATTTATCTGCCATTCAGCTATTATTTTACCCGGTCGTTCTTTAATCCGGCTGTTCTTTTACCCGGCTGTTCCATCATTTGGCTTTTCCTTCTGATACTCAATACGTATCCCGCAGACTCATGATCTTTAAGCGCGACTGCACATCCTGCGCGTCCGCAAAGCTGCCGTTCATAATATCTTCTTTATCGAGTGTCACGACATACGGTTCCGTGCCCGTGATACTGATGCAGTTGTCCGATAAGATGACGTCTGCGTCGTCAAAGTCAAGCGTCACAAACGGCGCGTAAGCGTCCGCGGTCAATGCGATCTCATAAGCCTTCCCGTCCTCGCGTTCCGCGACTTGTGCTTTTACCGAAACCTCCTGCAGCCGCATATACTTATAGGGCAGGAGTACTTCCTGTTCTGTCTGCTTCGTCACGCTCCCCTTTTCATCCGTTATGGTAAAGACCGCTTCCACAAACACGTCCTCGCGCGCATGGCGTGCCGTCGGAGCGGAACACTTTTCAGGCGGTCTGCTTGTGCGGATCTCCTGCTGCAGAAGCTCCCCATAGTCCTCTTTTAACAGACAACATGCAGTAAACGGCTCTAGCACTGCCTCCGCCTGCACAGTCCGCAGCACCTGAAATGTCATTGTTTTTAGCGACAGCGACGCCTTTACCGTAACGCGTGCGGGCGACTCATTCTGGCAGTGCGCCTCCACCGGACACGCATCTCCTTCTTTCGCCGCGACCCGCACAAGGGATCCTGCCACGGGCGCATAGAAACGTGCCGCCATATAGTGGAGCGGCTTCCATCTGCCGAAATAATCAATACTTGCCCATGATGCGACGGGCCAGTTATCATTGATCTGCCAATAAAGCGTGCCCATACAGCGCCCGCGGTTTCTGCGCCAATGCTCGACGCCGCTCTTGACCGCGACTGCCTGTAAGATCTGCGTCACATAGAGCAGACTGTTAAAATCCTTCGGGTAACGGAAATTCTCGGAAAGATAGTAGAGCATCTTTCCGTTTGCGGAATCATTTTTCTGATGATCCTCCATCACACGAGAAAAAATATTGCGGTCTTCCGGCAGCGTATAGCTTTCCACCGTTTTATGGCACGGAAACGACTGGAAACCGAATTCGGAACAGAACCTGAAAAAATGATTCTGATAATCGGAAAACGGAAGCTGCCCGTGCCAAACCGCCCAATAGTGCGTATCTCCGCGGTTCGCATCATCCGGGTCATCAAAGCATCCCCCCGATGACGGCGAGGACCGCCAGTAAAAGGTCGTATCGTCCGCCTCCCGCAAAGCTTTCGGCAGGACGTATTCGAACATCTTGATATAATCGGCGCGCGCATAGGGCGTCTCAAGCTGAAAATCAGGCCAGTGCGCCCAGCCGGATTCCATCTCATTATTGCCGCACCATAAGCCGAGCGATGCATGATGGCGAAGACGCACGGCATTGTCATGCGTCTCGGCTATGATGTTTTGTTCCAGCTCGTCCGTAAGCTCGTACACATTGCACGCATACATCAGATCCTGCCATACAATGAGTCCGTAACGGTCGCAAAGCTCGTAAAAGGTATCCGACGGATAATAACCGCCGCCCCATACGCGGATCGTATTGTAATTTGCTCTTTTGGCACTGCTGAGCAGCATGTCGATACGCTGCTTTGTAATACGGGAATAGATACAGTCTTCCGGAATATAATTAGCTCCCTTTGAGAACAGTTTTATGCCGTTGACCTGAAAACAGAATTCAGACCCCCATTCGTCTTCGTCCTGCGATACGGTGAGCGTGCGCAGACCGATCGTATAATCCCGTTCGTCGATCGGCTCCGTTTTAAGGATCTGAAGCGCTGCCGCTCCGCCCGCCGCCGCTCCGGCAGGTTTCAAGCCGATATGCAGGCAGTACAGGTTTTGGTCGCCCAGTCCGTTCGGCCACCAAAGCCTCGGCTTTTCCACGATCAGCTCCACGCTGAGGCTGTCACTGCCCGCCATGACCATTGCCGTCTTTGCAAGCACCTCGGTCGCAGGAAGCTTCTTCCCGTTAAAATAGGACGGGGCAAGCGTCACGGACACCTTATAATTTTTTTGTTCTAAGATCTCCAGCGCCGTCTCGACGCGGAGCGTTACCGTGCCTTCCCCGTGCCGCTGGCGGATCTTTACATCAGCAATACGCGCCTCACTGTAACAGATCAGCTCAATATCCCTCCAGATCCCGGCATCGGGAAGCTGTGCGCCCCAATCCCATCCGAACATGGAATGGGTTTTGCGCAGATATTGATTCCCCCGCATGGCGCCCGACGCAATATACCCGATCTCTTTTCCTTTGTCAGTCCGATAATTTTCTATGTAGCGGAGCGTCGACGAAAACACGATCCGTATCTCGTTTTCTCCCTCACGGAGCAGGGGCCCCACCGGAAAGCGGTAGGTTCTGTGCATATCCGAGGTCTTTGCAATGCTCGTCCCGTTTAGAAAGATTTCCGCCAGCGTATCAAGCCCGTGGCAGACCAGTTCTATTTTTTCATGGGAAAGCTGTGCTGCGCTTACCGTAAAGCTTCTGAAAAATTCATAATCATGCCAGAACAATTCCCTGATATGGTACTCGTTGTCCCTAAAATACGGGTCATCCACCGCCCCCGCATCGATAAGTGCTGAGAGCACGGAACCCGGCACCACCGCCGGATATTCCTGTGTTTGCCCGACCCGGCGCATGCGCCATGTCCCGTTTAATGTCTCCTTGATCATTGCCGTCCCTCTCTGTCATTGATCTTATTTTCTAAAAAAAGTGCTGATTCCATTATACACATTATTCCAGAAAAGCGAATGGAAATTTTTCATTCATATGGATAAACTGCATGAGCAAATACGCGCAGCGCAGCGAGACCCGTTCATCACGCAGGATTCTCTTTGCCTCCGTCCGGTCGGCGGTCAGCACCTGAATGGATTCCGTTGCTTCCTTGAAATCCGTGTGCGGCGTTCCCGACGCATAGCCGAACACTGCCTGCGAACTCTCGTCCGTCATCCCCGCCCCCAGAAAAAACGCCTTTCGATATGCGGGATCGCCGCCCTCATATACGGTAAACGTAAGCCCCGTTTCCTCCTTCATCTCACGCACCGCCGCCTGCGCCGCCGTCTCTCCCTCATCGATCAGTCCTGCCGGCAGCTCATAAAGCCATGCGTCGATCGGATATCGGTATTGGCGGATCAGTACAAGCTTGTCCGGCTCATCCTGCCAGACCGGATAAATGACAATTCCCTCCGCATGCACATCATGCGTGCGCGCCTTGATCCGGTCTGCCCCGTTGCGGCTCGCAAAATAGTACGAAAATGACTGTCCGCTTTCGGTAAGCGCGTCCATCTCGTATAAATTCAAAAAACGATTGTCTGTCTGTTTTCGAATGCCAGTAAATCTTTTCATCCCTTCTCCCATCCGCCTGCTTCGCAGTCGCTTGTTTTCCTTTTGCACTATTCCTAAAACTCGCAAACCCGCGCTTTCAGCGCTCTATGCCCGATTTCATCGGGCGTTTGCTCGTTAATAACCGCAGGAAAACAAATGCCTGCTTCGCAGTCGCTTGTTTTCCTTTTGCGCTATTCCTAAAGCTCGCAAACCCGCGCTTTCAGCGCTCTATGCCCGATTTCATCGGGCGTTTGCTCGTTAATAACCGCAGGAAAACAAATGCCTGCTTCGCAGTCGCTTGTTTTCCTTTTGCGGTTATTATATCACCAAATGGTTTATTTGGCTGTCATTTTGTGGTATTTTTCGAAAATTGGTCCAAATTCTCTTCCAACCGCCCATACATGCACCATCACTCCATATATTTGTGATTTTAGCGAATACTACTCCCCGTTCTTTCTCTACCCATACTATATAATAATACCAAAGTGCATACTATTATTATTCATACTCGCGCAGTATGCACAGCCCGTGTGCAGAAATGAGGGTTATTATGAACGATTTGGGTTATCAAAAAGAATTTTGCAGCCGCTTAACACAGCTTAGAATGAACATGGGTGTCTCTGCGCGCGATATGAGTCTTACCCTCGGTCTGAGCGAAGGTTATGTCAATAAATTAGAAAACGGAAAAACACTTCCGAGCATGAAAACATTCTTTACGATCTGCGATTATTTTGAGATCACACCACAGGAATTTTTTGATACAGGCGCCGCGTTTCCTCTTGAGATCAAGATTGCCGTTCAGGAATTAAGCAAAATGAGCATGGTACAGTTAGAACGTCTTGTCGGCATTATGAAAGATATGAACCAGGGAAAGTAAACCTTCTTCATGCAGCGCAAAAAGAGGATCCTGTCTAAAGAGATCTTCCAGTTTACAGGATATCTCTTCGCAAAATCCTCTTTTCGGGGATAAAGCACTTCTATGTATGCCCTCCCATTTTTATGGCAGCATCATCGCTGTTCCACACCCGCCATGCCATATCAAAATGATTCGATTAAGCGTAAATTATAACTTATTGACCAGCTCCTTGATCTTCTCGATCTCGTCGCTGCGCAGAGGCCTTTTGTCATTCAAGGCACACAGCATTTCTCCTGCGTCGTCATTTCCCCAAAATTCAACGCAGTGCTTGATCATTTTATCTCCGTAATCTTTTGCACTCACTAAGGGCTGATAAAAGAATGTCCGTCCGCTGCGATAAGAAGTCAGGAAATTTTTTCTGACCAGTCTTGCAAGAAATGTCGACACGGTCTGCGGTTTCCATGCCTTGTCAAAGCGATCGTTTACACCTTTAACGATATCCGGCAGCGTAAGCTCCTCTTCGGATTCCCAAATGATCTTCATTACCAACTGTTCGCATTCTGTAAGATTTGTCTTGTCTTTGCTCATCTTCTCTCTCCTTCTGTTAAAATTTGGATGTTCTGCCCCATACTCCAATCCTTTCTCACACGAAGTATTGTGCTTGATCCCGTGTTTTACACTACATTGTTTTTCATTTACTTTTATGATAATGGAGATGAGCACTCTCCACTTATCAACTTTCTCACAACAGTACAAACTCCGTAGACTCATACTGTCTCACTCGCTCTTCGTATGCATCCCGCATCGCACGTTCATAGACCAGATGGGGCTTGGCGGCTCCAAGCTGTCTTTGGATATATAATGCAAAATCCGGGTTTAAGAGCAGGATCGGACCAATCGTATAAGTTCCCATAAAACGGTTACGGCGTACGCCTTCCAGCTTATGCTCGCGATTGAGCCCGTCCCCTTTTGTTACTTCATATAGAAATTCCTTGCTGTTATCACCGTAGCTTAAGGTGAACTGACTCTTGAAACCGACCAGTGTCATGTCCTCAAACTTTCCCATGACGGCGCTGTTATAGCGGTGGAACATATCGCGCCTTGCCGTATAATGGAATATGTGAAGCCCTTCAATGCGACTCCCATCCTCGTTTTCGATGGCGTCCCAAAAGACTTCCATCGCATTTCCGGTGATCAGAAAGAGAACCCCCTCTCCGATCAATTCCTCAATGCGTGCCCTATACGGTTGCAGCTTCTCTATGATTAGCTCCTGCCCCCGTTCGGTCATAGGCCCCATATAGATCATATCGGGCTTATGTGCCGCAAAATACGGCTCACCGCTCAAGGAATCTTCAACATATTCCGCTTCCGGCATACACAGCTTCAAATAACGGATATTGGCATGATCACCGTAAAGATTCGCGATCTCCGGAAACAGTGTTTCCACAACAACGTCCTTTTCCCCTGCTGCATCAGACATTGTCAAACTCACGCTCCCCTCTTACGGATCAATTCTTCGATCCGTTGATGTAGCTTATGGGACAGATCGGGTTTATAACACTGATGCAATACAAACACCTGATCCGTTCCTTCCAGATGCAAATAATCAGGCGCCTCTTCGTCCGTCATCCCAATCACGATCTTTTCTTCCGGTATCCCCGCCATCATCAGTCTGAGCTTTTGATCCTTTGCCCGGTTCCCCGGCACTACGATACGCTCCACGAGCGGCGAGTTCAGCTTTTCGTAATCGCAGTCATACATCCATGTCATATTTTCCAGGATTTTTTCATCATCCAGCAAAAATAAAATTTCTTTGGTTCCCGGTTCCTTTGACAAATAGTCAAACACCACAGAACATGCCACCGGATTGTGCTCCTTTGCCATATGATCGATCACTTCAATCCCGTTCACCTTCGTCTTATGATAACGCGTGTCCACGATATGAAGCTTCGAAAATCCGTCACGCAGCTCATCGGGACTCATGCCCATCTCACGCAAAAGTGTTGTTACCGCGACCTGATTATACACATTAAAAATGCTGTCGCTGATCAGTGAATACGTCTGCGCTTCCCCGCGTTCGGTCAATACCATGCTGTGCTGTGCAAAATCCACTTTCGCCTCATAGTCAGGTACGGGTGAAGCAAATCCGCAATTCGGGCAATGCGCTTTTCCGATCTGGTGATAACGCACATAATCATAGACAAGTCTCGCCGCACACTTCGGACAGATCTGGCAGTCGTTGATGATGTTGTGACAAGTCTCAGTATCTGTAGGAAGACGGCTGATGCTGTAATACACGCGCGGATTATCTGGTGCGACCCCGCTGCTGATCAGATCGTCTGCATTCAGGATCAGCTTCGTCTCAGGCTGCATATATGCCGAAATGATTCCTGCGATATACTCCGCATGCGCATTCCTTATGATCGAATCGCGGAACAGATTCGTACACACCACATAATCCGGTTTGATAAACGGATAAATATGCATGGAACTGCGCTCGTCCACCTCAATGACGCCCCATTCAGTCTTCGACTTGCCGCCAAGCGTCGCATTCACGAGAAATGCACACGCCACTCCCGCTTTCGTATTGGAACCCTTGCGGTTATTCGTGGTCTTGATACCCTCAGCTTCAAGCAGATCGACCAAAAGGTTGGACACCGTCGTCTTGCCATTCGTTCCCGTCACTCCGATCAGATTCTTCGGTCTTCCCACCTGTCCCATAAAATCGGGACAGATCTGAAGCGCGAGCTTCCCCGGAAAAAAAGTTGCATTCATGCCGAACAGTCTCTGAGTCGTGTAAGCGAGTTTTCCAATGAGCATAGCTGCATAAAATCTTGCCGTTCTCTTTGCCATTGCCGCTCCTCCCTGCAAAATAGACTGCTCATTTTTTACAATTTCATTCTTATATAAGAAGCTTGAAAGGAACTTTCGAATTCATTCTACTATAGTCATCAAAAAAAAGCAACCTATAATTCACATTTTATGACAAATAATATAAAATTTATTCAAAAAGTCAGTCCCCGGTAGCGGTTTACGCATGCAAACAGCTCCTGCCTGCGGGGTCTTGCCAGTGATGCGGAAATCTCTCCGCGCCCAAACAGCGCTTCCGGACCACCTTTTTCCAATTCCTCCTCCAGCGCATCCACCGCCTGCACAATGGTACGCATCCCGTTAAACTGCTTTTCTTCCAATACTTTTAACGCGTAACCGAGCGCCCGCGTCTGTTCCTCGTCTTTTAACTGCTCAACGCCGCGCAGCACCACGGTATTTTTCGCAAGGGATACCTCGTCTTTTCCGAATGTTTTGATCTTTATGCGCTCTTCCGAAAGAAGCTGCCTGTCCGGTTTCGGACATCGCTTCGCATCATATGCAGGAAATGGCTGCCGCACGGTCTGAAATACCAAAAACTGCTCCGCCGCAGCTTTTGCCTGCGCCGTGATGTCAATCGGAACATATTCCTTCATCTGGATCACAGTATCCGCTACGTGAAAGTATGAACCGCTGCTGCCGGCAACGAGGATCGTGGAAACGCCCTTTTGTTCATACAGCCCGTTCACACGCTCTATAAAGGGCGTGATCGGCTCTTCCTCACTCTTTACAACCTCCTGCATCAGACGGTCGCGGATCATAAAGTTAGTTGCTGAAGTATCCTCATCCATCAGCAGCAATACACTGCCGCTCTCAACCGCCTCCATCAGCCCTGCTGCCTGCGATGTGCTCCCGCTGGCGTCTTCCGTATAAAAATGCGCGGTATCCTTTTTATTTGGCAGATGTCTGATAAACGGCGTGATATCCACACTTGCAATACTCCTGCCGTCCTCCGCCCGCAGCTTGACGGCACTTTCCTGTGTGATGACAAGTTCCCTGCCGTCACCGCCTATATGATCATAGACGCCGTCCTGTATTGCCTGAAGGATCGTCGATTTGCCATGATATCCCCCGCCCACAAACAGTGTGATGCCTTCCCGGATCCCCATGCCGCTCACTTCTCCGCGGTTCGGAAGCGTAAACGTCACGCGCAGCGATTCAGGCGACACGAACGGTACCGCTCCGGTAAGCGGCTTATCCGATACGCCGCTCTGCCTCGGCAGGATCGACCCGTCCGCAATAAACGCACAAAGTCCGCGCTCCGAAAGCTGCCTCCTGATATATTGCTGATCCTCGCAGAGCGCGACCGCCGCACCAAGTGCTTTCTTGTCTATGTTTGCATAATATAGACTTTTCCGTACACATTCCGGTAAAATGCCAAACAATATTTTTTCCAGTTCTCCTGCATTTACGGAACGCCCGTTTGCCGGAAACCCGACTTCAAACCGTAGAATGATCTTTTTTTCATCCACGCGGCATGCCGTGCGCTCCAAAACCTCCTGCCCGCAATGCGATACCGCGAGCAGCCCGCTCTTTCCGGAACCTTTGGCCTGAAAGCTGCCCCCTCTTAGCTGACGCGCGAACAGCCGCGTCAGGTGATCCTGAAATGTAATACGTTTTTGCTTCTCTGCATAATATTCTTTCGGAAATCCCGCCTTTGCCATCGGCACATGTACCGATACCCGCGACGGCGCGGCAAACGGATCGCCCTGGACATGGTCGATGGAAAGCATATACCCTCCAAACTCATATTCTCCGCGCAAGTCTTTATACGCCGGATAGCCCCGGCGATCTATGCTTTTCAGCTTCGTCTGCAATTCACCTGATGTCTTCAACCTTGCTCCCGTCTGCGTGCGATTTCGCACGCTCTTAAATCCCTATATTCCTGCTGCCATCTCATAATTCAGCTTAAGCTCCGTAAACTCCGCCCTGCAGTCTCCGACAGCATAGCAGCCGATCATCACGCCTGTAAAACCTTCAACCACTTCGCTTGACAGATATTTTGCCTCGCCGGAGCCGAGATAAAGCTCTTTTTCCTCCGCTTCCACAAAAAAGTGATACGCCGTGTTTTCACCTTTTATGACCAGCCTCGCGCTGTCGCCCGGAATCGGAAGCGCCGTCTGTATATGCTTGATACCCCCGATATTCAGGCGCAGGATCACTTCATATCCGGTGCCGCTTCCCGACGCAGAAGCTCCCGCTCCCTTTTCTCCCGCACTGTCCGCACACCGCTTTCTCAGCGCCGCCTCATAGTGTTCATTTTCACAAGAATACAGCGTGACCCCGGCCTCCGGTCTGAGTGCATCCTTCCCGTTTTCCGTACTGACCGCGCCTTCCCTGCTTTCCGCATCAGCCATGTCCGTCCTCAGTCCGGAGCCTGTCGTGTCTTCCCCGCGTTCCATACCAGCCATGTCCGTCCCCAGTCCGGAACCTGTCGTGTCTTCCCCGCGTTCCGCCGTCTCCTGCATGTTCAGACGGATGGAAAGCGTGAACGCAAACTCCTTTTGCCGCATGGCAATAAATGTCGGCGACGCAGTATCATCCAGTGTATTCCTGCTGCCGTACAACACCGCACGGTCTCCGGAAAGTTCATATCTGCTCTCGTCAGGATGCCGCAGATAACACCACTCGACTCCGAAATCCGTATTCTCAAAAGTATATTCTTTTTGAATCTGCTGCGAAAATGTTCCCTTTAACTCATATTCAAAATCCGCTGTCCCGTCAATTCCTGCCCGGAACCACCCGCTCTCGTCAAAGCGCACCGGAATCAGAAACACTTCGCGCCCCAGCGTATGATAGGGACGCCACAGATGCATCTGCCGGAATCCCAGACAAAAAATATGCCAGTCGCCATGACGATCCTGAATCAGATCCCCGTGTCCGATACCCTGAATGATAAACGGCGCTTTATTGCGGTTCGTCAGCACAGGATTATCTGCATATCCTTCAAACGGCCCCCATACGCTCTCTCCGCGGGCGTAGGTGATCATATGTCCGTACTCCGTACCTCCCTCTGCCGCCATTAAATAGTAATCATTCCCGATCCGGTACATATGCGGGCTCTCCAGATAACGCCCGCCCGTTCCCTGCCAGATACATCTGCTTTCCGATAATTTTTTACCCGTCGCAAGATCGATCTCGCACTGGGTCACGCCCTGCCTGCCTTTATCGTCACAGCCATTGCTCATAAAATAAGCATGTCCGTCTTCAAAATAAAGCGACGGATCGATCCCGCCCTGTGCTACATAGACCGGCTCGGACCATTCTTTATAAATATCGTCCGTATAGACATAAAAGTTTTGATGTGTGCTGTCATTCGTCGTGACCATATAATAACGGCCTTCATGATAACGGATCGTCGGAGCAAAAACACCGCCGGAACTGCTGACTTTTTCCAACATGATCTGACTTTTCCGGGTCAACACATATCCGATCTGCTTCCAGTTCACCAAATCCCCGCTTTCAAACAACGGTACGCCCGGAAAATATTGAAACGAACTGCACACCATATAATATTTCCCGTTTGCGGCACATACGCTTGGGTCCGGATAAAAACCGGATATCACAGGATTTCTATATCTCATTGCATTACCCCCTTTTATTTATGCATGACTATCGGTGTCGCCCCGCATTCCCTGTGTCTGCGGTTACTGCCGTTTTTCGTAAAAACGCTCTGACTGCCGTCTCTCTATCGAAAACTCTTCACCCAGTTCACAAGAGAATCATGATACACATTATCATAAACATCCTGTCTCATTCTGTCCGTCACATTCCCGTTCCGTTCCATAATGGCGAGAATTGCTTCCTGCAGACCGGCAATTTTGCCGCGCTCAAACGCTTCGTCCAGTGCCCGGTCCATCGCCTCGTGCGCTTCGTCATTGGCATTGCCCTGCTGCTCATATCCGGCGCCTTTCGCATTACCCGGCTGTTCGCATCCGGTGTCTTTCGCATTCCCCTGCTGTTCATATCCGGCTCCTTTCGTATTTCCGGCTTCCGTGCAGGTTTCCGGCAGTTCCGTACGGTCTCCGCATGATCCCGCACCCATTCCGCCCGTTCCTGCTTCCATTCCACAGTTCTGCCGCGTCCGGTCTGTTTCCGCCTGATCCCTCTCTTCTTCCGCTTCTGTTTTTACTTTCATCCCATCCGTTGTTCCCTGCTCTGTCTTCCCCTGCTGACCCTGTGCATCATCTTTTCCGCCATCTGTCACAAGAGCACTGGCCTCCCCGCCCGCGGGATCCGCCACAAAGAGCTTATCCGCATTCGTCAGCCAGATCTCGCCGGAATTTGCCTTAACATTGACGCAGATGGTCCCGTTCACGGCGGACACCTCCTGTCCTGTCAACATGCCATAAAACACGGTATGGTTTCCGCAGGGAACCGTCATCACATAATCGCTGTCGTCGTTGTTGACCGTCACGATTGCCGTCTCGTCCTGTGTATTTCTTGAAAATGCATACTGCCTGTTCGTCAAAAGAAGCTGCTGATAATCGCCGTACGACAGCGCCTTTGACGCCTGTCTGATATGTCCGAGCGCAGCGGTCAGCTTTGTGCAGGCGTTATTGTTCAACGCATCCTTGTATTCGTCCAGCGAAAGTGCCGGGCGCAGGGACGCGTCCGAGAATTTTTCTTTTTTGCCCTCAATCCCGAACTCCGAGCCGTAATAGACGCTCGGCACGCCGGGAAGCGTATAGAGCAGCACATGGACCGGCGCATAATGCGCCTTATTGTTCAGCTTCGTATAAATGCGCTCTACATCATGATTATCCACAAAGTTATAAAGCTTCAGCCCGTCCGGACGGTTGCCGCCCATACCGTACAGACGTGTTACCGTATGCGCGATCTCAAAATAATTGTGATCGTTATGACCCGAATAGAGCGCCTTGTGCAGATGATAATTCGTCACGGAATGCAGCGTTCCCTCGTTGACCCAGCGGGTATAATCTCCGTGAATGACTTCTCCCATCAGCCAGAATTCCGGTTTTACCTCATTTGCAACGCCCCTCAGTGCGCGCATGAATTCAAAATCCAGCACATCCGCTGCATCAAGCCGGATACCGTCCACATCAAACTCCCGCACCCAGAACCGGATCACATCACAAATATAATCTCTTACGGCAGGATTTCGCTGGTTCAATTTAACAAGCAGATTATAGCCGCCCCAGTTATCATAGGAAAATCCGTCGTTGTACTCGTTGTTTCCCCAAAAATTGACGTTGCAAAACCAGTCCTTATACGCAGAATTTTCCCTGTTTGTCTTTACATCCTGAAACGCAAAAAAATCACGCCCGACATGATTGAACACACCGTCAAAAATAACCCTGACACCGTTTTCATGGCACGCTTTCACAAATGCCTTCAAGTCCTCATTATCTCCGAGTCTTGAGTCAAGCTTCTTATAATCCGTCGTCTCATAACCATGCCCTACGGATTCAAACAGCGGCCCGATATACAGCGCGTTGCACCCGATCTCCCTTATGTGCGTGATCCACGGGAGCAGCGTATTTAACCGGTGTACCGGCTCCCCATACGTATTTTCTGTCGGGGCTCCCGTGAGTCCCAGCGGATAAATGTGATAAAATACTGCCTCATCATACCATGCCATATTCCTGCCTCCTTGACGCATGTCTTTATTCTTCTCTTTTCCTTATAGGGATTTTGAATCCATGAAGAATTCCCTTTAGGAATTCTTTGAAAACTCTTTTTTATTCTTCTCCCAGCGATAAGATCACCAGTGTATCGTCCTCTCCGAACGTTACCATATCATGCTTGGACGGATTTAAGGTCACATCATCGTCCGCATTCAGCTTCCATCCCATCGCCACTTCCGCATTATCCCTGACAATCTTCGTGATCGCCGCAAACGAGATCGGTTCTCCGAGCTTCACATAATTTCCCGCCGGTTTCATATAGATCTCCGATCCTTCGGACTGCAAAAGCTCACGGAAGATCACATGCAGATCCAGTTCGTTAGATACCTGCGCCATGATCCGGTTCGCGATCTCACTGCCGACAATGAAATCGTTGACCTTTGCAATTTTCAAAAGCTGCTGGTCTTCTGCGATCGTTACCTCACTCGTCACATTGATCTTTCCCGGAAATTTCTCGACCAGACTGCGCAGATGCAGAAGAAGCATCGCCGTCTGTGCGTCCGCTTCCTCCTCGGGAATCCCGTCCTCACAGACGAGAAGTACATTTGTGATACCGGGCACTTTCTCATTCACAAGACTGCTGAGAATTTCCGGCTCAAAAATATCGCATTGTATAAATGCAACGTCAATATATTCCAGTAACGGCTGTACCTCACTCACATCATAGTCGCGGTCGGAGGCGATCAGCACAGTCGAACCTTTCTTTACAAAATCATCCAGCCCGCGCAGGATGTCCCTGAGCGCCAGATTCCAGTCAAGCACGAGCACATGCAGTTCCTTCCGGTCTTCCAGCGGAATCACATTGGCAAGATGGCTCTCGTCGGGCAGCGGACGGCTCTCATCAAATGCAACAACCTCCCCGTCGTCGTCCGAAAGCAGCACCAAATCGTCCTCAGGATGGATCACGATGTCATTTTCGGGATTGATAAGGATCTCCTTTTTTTCGCCGTTTCTGCGGACACCCACAAGCACCGCATTCTCAAAACGGTTGATCAAATCGCCAAACAGCGTATCCTCGCAGACAAATTTGCTCCCGTCCTTATAATGTGCCTCGAAATATAGCTCCGATTTCTGATAGCTGAACACCTCGGCAAGCACAAGGGAAAGCCCCGGCTGCCTGCACACCTGCGCCATGATGCGCGCAAGCAGATCTTCAAAATACAGGATTTCAGTCTGGGAACGAAACTCCTCGGTCGCGATCTGTGCCGCCTCAATACTCCGCTTATTATGGAGCAGCGTCGTGATATTCGGTCCCCTGCCCTTCATGGTCCCCCTCTTTTGTTTGAGATATGCAGTCACGGAAAGAAGGATCCGCAGCACATAAAAATCATTATCATTATTGACAATGACCGCTTTCGCCATCTCTAAAGACGCCATTTCAAAGAGGCTCTCCTGCGTCGGCTTTCCCTTACGGCATATGATCTCCGTCGTGCGGAACCCCTCACCCTTAAAATGCTCGCGAATCGCCTGCTCCATCTCCTCTTTGTCCACATCGTCCAGCACAACGACGCAGCCGCGCGGCTGATTCGCGTTCGCCTCGACCATTTCTTCCAATATGGAAAAAATATTCGAATCAAACCCAATAATAACCGTATGGTCTTTTTCAATGATCTGAGAATGTCCCCTGCGCAGATCGGACATTTTGCGGTCAAGCGCGCTGCCGATGATTCCGATCAAAGCACCCATCAAGACCATGCCGCAGAGCGTGACGACCAGCATCAGCGCAAGCAGCGGCTTGTTTGCCGTTCCGTCAGCCGTGATCGTTCCCTGATCGATCAGGTGCATGAGGCTGCTCCACACGCCGCCCGCCGTAGTCTCCTCATTATCAAAGGAAGAGCCTGCGATCCCAAAAAACAATACAATGAGGAACGCGGCGATCAGCAGCATGACAAACTGCGCGCCCACACCCTTCGACATGTATTTATCAAATTCATAATTTAATTTTTTGACCCACTTCGGTCTTCTTTTCCTGCCGTCCATAATCCCCCTCCAATGTGTCTTTTCACATTTTGAATAATCGCATGGCAAGCACTTTTGCAATATCGCGCATCCTGTCGTTCATCAGATGATACATCGTCTGTGAATCCCAACAGATTCCTTCCAGATATTCCCGCTGCTTTGGGTCAAGCCCAAGCGCCGCAAAGTCTTCCGGCGTTTTCAGTCTGCCGAAATCACAGGCGGCATAGACACGTTCCCCGCAATCTTCCGCTTCCGGTTCTTTTTCCACGCGGCGGAAACTCTTTTTGCCGTATTTTCCTTCTTCCTGTACATAGACATATATCTTTTGGCGCGCCGCACCTCTGCCCTCAGGCGGTTCTCTCAACAAGACTCCCGCATCGAGCAGATACTTCGTGTACGCCTGCCTGACCCGCTCAAACGATACCGGAAAGCTCAAACGCTCATGAACCTCTTTCGCCGTAAAGCCAAGCCCTGCAAGATGACGGATCGCACCTCCGCAAGCCATATCGAACGTAAAATCGGACAGCGCCTGCCCAAATTCACGGCTCATTTTGACTGAAACGTCCGCTCCCGCGCCGCCGTCCCTATGCAGTTGTCCGTTTGCGCCGCAATCTGTTTCATTCTCTGTCATGCGTTTCCTCTATCATCTTATCATCCTTGACCATGCTGTATCCATGCGGTCGTTGCCGATAAGTTTTAGAAACCGCTTTGCCATTTAGAATCTTATTTATGATGCCAAAAAAAGCATGATCAGCAACCTTATCCAGTTTATCAAAAAAGTGGTTTTCGCGCAAGTAGGCGGCAGGGAATCGTCGTCCTGTTTTGCGACAGGGAATCCCCGTACGTTTTGCGACAGGGAATCCCATGCGTTTTAAGGAACTTGGGGATCCGCGCCCAAGAGGGTGTGACGATCTTTATGTAGTACGTCAAAAAACGCGCCTTGACAGCGCGTTTTTCTCCTAAGAGGGCTTTATTAACCCATTCTCTAACAGCTTAGTCCTCCGTCAGCATGCTGACCGGATCGATCTTCCGTATCCTGACAGAGGATAAGAACGATGCGGCAAGTGCAACAAGCAGGACCCCTGCGGCCGTCACGAACATCCATATCGGGGAAACAACGGAATCCGCCTGCTTGATACCGCAGAAGGAAAGGCACACGATCACCATCGGCTCGAACAGAAAACTGCTGAGCACCGCGCCCAATAACGCTCCCGCCCCGATCACCGGCAGATTGATCAGCATCGTCTGTACGATCAGCTGCGGCGTCGTAAAACCAAGCGCCTTCTGAACCCCGAAATTGCGGCGTTCCTTGATCAGCTTTGACTTGATCAGCAGCACTTCCACGAGCACGACCACAAACAATGTGATCAGTACAAATAACACACAGATCGCCTTCATGACGGACACGATGCTTTTCATCGTGTTCTCTACCTGTTTTCCGGAATCCGCCACGGACAGTTCAGGGAATACTTCAAGGATGCGCGCCGACATTTCCTCAACCGTTACGCCATCGTCCAGATAGCAGAATACCTGCGCCGGCACTATGCCCGGATTTAAGCGCTTTGCGCCCGCTTCCGACATCATCGCCTTCAATCCCATATTATTCATTTTCTGGTCGATGCCGCAGACCACATAAGCAAGGCGTTCCCCGCTTTCTGACACATAGATGGTATCTCCCACCTTCACGTTCAGGCGTTTTGCAATGCTCGTCGTTATCACGATCTCATTTTCTAACTCTGGCAGGCGCCCTTTGACGATCATCTCATTGTGCAGCGCTTCCGGATCACGCCAATAATCGCAGGTCACCTCGGTCTCGGCATCCGCACTTTCCATGTGGATCGACGTATTTCCGTAAAAGAGCACGCTCCCGATCCCTTCCCAATCGTCAAGCTGTGATCCTGCCTGATCCACGTCCTCACCGGTGATCAAAATATCCCCCGCCTCCAGACCGACGATCTTTAACAGATTTTCTGTGCGGAGCGCAAAATTTTCATACAGACCGAACCCTGTGCACATGGAAAAAGAAAGCAATGTCACAATACAGAATACCGACAGCGTTTTTCCTTTTTCCCCAAACAGATTCTTGCCCGCAAGCACAAGTGCTTTCGGAAGCCTGCTCTTTTCAAACGGAAAATGATTCCTCTTAAAATTGTGTGTGGAAATGCCGCCCCGGAGCGCCTCCAGAACCGAAGTTCTCCGATAAGCCCGCCCGCACAGCCACGCCGTGCCGGACACCAGAAACAGAAGTGCCGCCATTGTCACAAGTGCCGCCCCTGCATGAAAGGTCTGACTCCAGCTAAGGCCGAGCATCATGCCCTGAATACTTCCGACCAGACTGCTCCCCAGCGTACCGAGCAAAATTCCCACGAGCGAAGCCGCAAGCGTGATGCATGTCATCTCCAGCATGACGGACCGCCCAAGCTGCCTCGTCGTATAGCCTGCCGCCTGCAGAATGCCCGTATTTTTGCGGTTCATTTCCATAAAATTATGGATACTGAAGCGTACGATGATCAGCGCGACTACCATGAGCAGAAGGGAAAAAATAAGCATGACGCCCATGCTGATCTTTGACAGCATGGCCACGCCGCCCTTCATCGTTGCCCAAGACGTCCCCAGATTAATGGAATTGGTTAGCTCCGGCAGCTCCTCCACCAGAATTTGGGACATTTTGTGGTCAAATTTTAAGCTGTCCGGGCGTTCCCCATAAAGCCGCACACGATGCCAGACCGCGCGCGCCGCCTGCGCCATATCATTGTTTTTAGACATCTGATCCATCCGCGCGCTGCTCACATAACAGCTATATGCATTGATGTTGAGCGGCGTTGCAAACATCGGATCTTCCACGAAGCCCGCTACATAAAACGAATACTCCACACCGCCGACCGTCAAATAAAACGTATCGCCCACTTGAAATTCGCCAACTGCCTTCAGATAATACGGCAGTAAAATACTGTCCTCGCGCACTGCCGCATCCTCAGCGCCCGCCAGCGTCGAGATCGTGCGTTCCTCCCCGATCCTGCTGAGAATAAACATCGTCTGTCTCGACTCTTCGTCTTCCTGTCCCCTGAAATCAGCATTGACAAAGAAGAGACATTCAGACGATTCATATTCCTCAACCTCTTCCTGCTCAAGAAAGATCTCCCTGATCCGTTCTTCGCCCTGGTTACAAATATAAATAAGGTCCGCCGTATGTGCACGGTCATAGGCACGGTCGAGCATCGTGTTCATTCCTGCAAACACGGATACACTTGTATAGAGCAGCAGCGCCGCAAGCGCGATCAAAAAGACCAAAACCGCGACGTCCCTCTTTTTCTTTTTGATATTATTCCGGATGATAAACCAGTAAGCTTCCATGTCTACCACCCCATTTCCTGCAGAAAGCCGCGCAGCCGCGCATGGCGTTTCTCATCGCCGCTCTCATAAGCGCCGAGATTACATTCCCCGGTGATTACACCGTCTTTTAAGTAGAGAACACGGTTCCCCCTCCTCGCGGATTTCATATCATGCGTCACCATCACGATACTCTGTCCCCTGCGGTTTAAGCCGGTAAACAGATTCAGCACATGCTCCGCATTCTGCGAATTGAGCGCGCCGGTCGGCTCGTCGGCAAACAGGATCTCCGGCTCATTGATGATGCCGCGGACAACCGCAACCCGCTGCTGTTCGCCGCCGGATAACTGTGTCGGAAATTTCCCGAACGACTGCTCCTCCACGCCGACCTGTTTCAGCAGATCCCTTGCGCGTCCCGCCACCGCCCGGCGGTTCTTTCCCACCAGCAGACCGCACACGATAATATTGTCGAGCACGCTCATCGTATCGTTTAAGTAATTCTGCTGAAATACGAATCCACAATGTCTGCGCCTGAAAATGGCAAGAGCATCGTTGTCAAGCTTCGAAATTTCCTCCCCGTGATACGAAACGCTTCCGAGCGTCGGACGATCCATCCCTGAAAGAGCATAAAGCAGCGTGCTCTTCCCGGAACCGGAATTTCCCATGATCACGGTAAAATCCCCCTGCTCAATGGAAAGATTTAAGTTTTTGAGCACATGCTGCTGCACGCTCTCGTTCGAAAATGTCTTGCATAAATCTTTTGCTGTTAAAATACTGCCCATTTATTTTTTCTCCCTTCTGCATGCCGTACTTTGCAGGCAACTATGAAACGCCTTCGATAACGCATATCATTGTGCAAAATATATAAATCCATAATTTTACACCATCCCAATCCCTTATTTGGGCGTCTCACTTCCATATCTTGATTTTAACAGCAGTCTGTAAATATGTCTTAACCCATTCCCTGTCTGTTTCTTAACTGATCCTTAAATCGACCTTTTGTATCTCTGCTTTTTCAAAAGAATTACACCTTCTTTAATGTCAGCTCCGCAACAAACCCATGATCCTGATAAAATTCGATTCCGCCGTACATCTGTTCCATGAACAATTTCGCCAGATAAAGTCCCAGCCCCGATCCGCTCTTTCCCTTCGCGTTATTTCCGCGATAATATTTTTCACTGATCAGTAAGAGTTCCTCCTCTTCCACACCTTCCCCCTCGTCCCTGATGCGGATCCCCAAAATTTCTTCCGTCTCATAGAAATTTACGGTCACCGGCGTGCCGGCATATTTCCATGAATTACTGATCAGATTGTCGATGACCTGCCGCAGTCTGAGCTTATCCATCCATACGAGGCAGGACGGAATTTCTCCTTCTATGCGGATCTTTGTATAACCGCTTGATTCCTCAAGCATTCCGCGGATGCAGGGCGACTGTTCCTCAACAGGCTCGACTTTAAGCATTTCCAGTTCTTCTAAACTGGCCTGAAACAGATTGCCCGCAAGCGCGCCCACCATATCCGCCTTTGCATCGATCACAGCGACCTTTGCCTTTGTGTCGGGATTCAATTCTTTCATCTGAAGCACTTCGCAGGTCGCCCGGATCGTCGCGATCGGCGTCTTAATATCATGGGATAACTCCGCGACCAGTTCCTTTTTGCTCCGGTTCGCCTGATACTCGCTCTCCTTCGCACGCTTTAATTCCTCGCGCATCAGATCAAAGCTCTCGGTAAACGCGCCGAAATACTGATGCTTTTTCATCGGAAGCGGCATATCTAAATTCCCCGCCGCAATCTGCCCCGCAAATGTCTGTAACCGCTGAAACGGTCGGACAAAACGCAGATAAAAAAAGCCAAACAGCGCGCACCCACCCGCAAGCAAGATCCCCCACATCACGATCACGCGTAAAAAAAGCGCCCGCTCCATGTTCCGGTAACGCTGCTCCCCCGCATTCCAGATGATCCTGCCGACCGGTGCGGACTCCATGCTTTCCCCTGGTGTTACAGGTCCTGCGGTATCCGTTCCCGTGTCCCCGTTATCCGTTCCCTTCTCTGTGATATCCGCTGTCATCCCTTCCAGATCCATGATCAGCGCTTCGTTCTGATATGCGGCGCCAAGCGCTAACGCATAATCCCTGTCAGAAAAAAGAAGGATACGGCAGTCGTATTCCTGTTCGATACGCTCCCGATCCTCCCCGTTCTCAAGCGCCCGCTGTATCTGCAAACGCTGGGCGTTATAAAAAACCATATCCCTGCCGTCCGCATCCGTTCCGGCAAAGCCATATCCGATCAGTCCCAAAAACAACAGCATGACCGCTATATATGTCAAAAAACAATACCGCAGTTTTATCATAAATCCCCCGTTTCTTCAAAGCCGCAGATCCGGTACCGCCCACCGCTCCCTAAACCTCCAGCATATAGCCCGTTCCCCAAATGGTCCTTATCAATTTCGGGTCGGACGGATCCTCCTCAAGTTTCTCCCTAAGCCGCCTGATATGTACGTTGAGCGTGCCGTCACTGTAAAACGCATCGCCCCACACCGACACAAAAAGCTGTTCCTTCGTCACGATCGTTCCACGGTGCTCATATAAGCATTTCAGCAGCGCAAACTCTTTTGCCTTGAGCGGGATCTCTTTTTCCGTAATCATCCCCTTTTCCGCAGCCGTCCCTTTCTCCGCAGCCATCGCTTTCCCCGCAGGATCCCCTTCCGGACTCCCCTGCCCGGCTTGTTTCAGGTATGCGCAAAACTTTTCTTCCGCAAGGCGCAGAACACTGCCGCTTTGACCCGCATCCCGAACACCGGCTCTCTCCTCCCCGAATATTCCGCCGTCATTGGTATTCCACGATACAATATCTTTTTCCGCACCGCTCCCTGCGCGGCCGTCCGGCAAGCTCCCTTCTGCGGCACATTCACCGGATATGCTCCCCGCCCCCTGCTGCCGCACTGCCCCCATACGTTTTAGCACGACCTGCACCTTGGCGAGCAGCACACTTAAAGAATACGGTTTTTTGATATAATCGTCCCCGCCGATGTTTAAGGCGATGAGCACGTCACTGTCGCTGTCCCGCGCGCTGATGAACAGGATCGGAACATCCGACGTCTCCCTTATTTTTTTGCATAAGGTAAACCCGCTCTCCTCCACGAGGTTAATGTCGAGCAGGATCAGCTTTGCTTTATTTTTTTCCAAAAAGGCAAGGCATTCCCGACCGGATGTGCAGCATGCGCAGCTTACGCCAAACATTTCGAAATATTCCTGCGTCATCTGCGCAAGCTCGACCTCATCATCCACGATCAGACATTGTACGTCCATGCGATCCTCTCCCCTGTTTTATACTGCGCTGTTTATGACTTACCTGTCAAATCATATCCTTAGCCGTTCTGCTGCTCCATCTGCTGTAAATAAAACATCATTTTTTGTGTTTCAATTTCGTTTCTCAACTCTTCATCCGTGGGAAGATATAACTTATACTTTGAAGCGAACAATTGTTCATTTCCATGAAGAACAGAATACCTTGCAATATCTTCATCGGTCTCCGTACAAAGTACAATACCCAACGTCGGATTATCATCCACACTTTTCTTTAATTCGTCATACATGCGAATATACATATCCATCTGCCCTACATCCTGATGCGTGATCTTATTCGTTTTCAGGTCAATCAGAACGAAACACTTTGCATGGATAATCCAAATTATCTAATCCTCAAAAACCATTGATTTTTCAAGAATTGATAAGTAAGATGCGAAAATCGAAATGTAAAACAGTCAAAAAGCAAAACCCTCTGCACGAGCAAACCCAACAAAATCAATGCACTCAATTTCATACGCATCACACACATCGGGGATTTTTGGTACTTTTGTGTTCCTTGTTCGTGCTTCTTCCGTAACGACTCTGCAATTCTCTTGCTTCGCCAATGCTATAACAAATGGATCTGCCGAATTCTTTTTACTTCCACCCTCTACTAACCCACGATATGAAGAAAGGATTGCTCGAACTTCCTCTTGCACTGGTACGCTGGATGGCAAAAAACATTCTTTGCGAGCTTTTGCCCATTTTTCTAAGTCATCTCCACCTATCATTATTTCGTCATAGACTTCCTGACTGGAAATAATCGTGCCATCCTTCATTAACTCTCCAATTCTATTCCAAAGAGAGGGAAAGATGTCAATAGGTTGGCGTCTTTGAAGGTTAATAAAAATGTTGCTATCGAACACATATTTCGCCATCAATAACACCACCTTTCGATAGATCCAAAGTGCTTAACACGCAGACCTAAAAGATAGTTGCTTGCTTCTCGTGGACTGAGTTTATCTGCATGATAAGCTGTTATTACAGTTTTTGTATATAGCTTGCCGACTTGTGTTCCCTTGTCTAATGCGGGGGGAAGGAAACCCTCTTGTTTTTTTTGTTTTTTGTATTCCATATATTCTTCGGAATACCTAGTAAGAGTATCGGAGTATGTGGTTCGTTCAATAATACCAATATCCCATAGTCGATGAAGAACAACTTCCTTACTTACCGCAAAATCTCTTGCAAGGGCATTTACATAAATGTCATCAATTCCGTACTGTCGAATTAAAGATATATTCTTATTTTGCTTTAATTGTGTTGTCGGCACTAATGCCATTCCTGCAATCTTATTGCAGAACAATTCTATCTGACTAATCTGAGCCTTATCTTGGCTCAGATCATTGCAAATGCCAGATGTCCGAGATAGAATATGCACCAATTCATGAAATAGCGTAAATAGCCTTGCACTCGGCTCATCTTTGCGGTTTAATGCAATAATTGGAAACAATTCATAAGCTATTGATAATCCTCGCATTTCCTCCGGCTGAATTCTAGCAGCTTGGAATATAAGAAAGTCCTGTTCCTCCAATTTGGAAATGCAATATGATAGCGCTGCTTCTGGCTTTCGCAGCTTTATTTGCACTTGATTGGTCAGAGACAAAAAGCTTCTAATCTGAGCTGCAAATACATCCTCTGCAGTATCAGCCGATATGTTTAAGGTAAATGGAATTGGCTCAATCTCCGTTTCCTTGTATAGTGCAATCATAGTATCCCTGCGATCTTCAATGTCTCTCAGAAACCATCTCAGCTCACGAGACACTTCGCTCAAACCCCAGTTGCCAAAAGTTCTATAATCGACTTTCTCCAAACGTTTTGTTTTTTGTGGGGTATCAGGCAAATAAAAAAACGCAAATGGCACACGGTACTGCTTAGCGAGAGCCTTTGCTTGTGGCAAGGTTGGATGTTCACTGCCGTTTTCCCACGCCTCCACCTTGGCGACTTCAACTTTCAGTTTCAGTGCAATTTCTTCTAAAGTGATTTTATCCAAATCACGAGCCCACTGAAGAACTTCGGGTGTTACGATTGCCGGAATACTCTTTGCCATTGTTGTCGCCTCCTTTCTCGATAAATATAAAACCCTATTCTATGGTAATGAGACTATCCTTAAAAGCTTCCGGATAAGATAACCTCATAATAACTTTCGGGAACACAATAACATAAGCAAATACTGTTCCTTCGCCAAAACGATCATGCAACAAACTTTTTCCATCAGGACAGAAACTAACCTCATTTGGCAGCGACTTCAAATATGGTAATTCTATAATATTCGCAGGGCAATCAGGAAAACTAGCTTCTAGTGCAATGACCTGTCCTTCTCCAAAAGCTTCATGTTTCACAATAGCTCCTGGCGGTATTAAAAGTACTTCTGAATCTTTGCAGGCAATAGTTTCTTCCAAGATCTCAGATGCTTTTTCAGAAACAGTAGTGTCAATATATTGCTTCCAAGCAGGGGCATCCAAAATATCTCTGTGAGACTCGCATTTAACAATCAATTCTCTAAGTTTTTCAGGATTTGCCTTGTTCGTCTCAAACATTGCCACAAAATATTTTTGGAATTGCCCTAATGTCAGCGGAACAATGTCCAGCCGCTGCTTCACATCGCCTTTTGCATACCATATACCGTGTCTGAATGTCTCTGCTGTGTTGGTGTCGATACGAATAGCAATAAACATACCGTAGACGGGCTTATCATATTTCACAACAGCATCGGAAACATGGCGTCTGACAGGCTCACCTTCCATTGCTTCTTGGCGTGAAGAAGTAGACATAGTGACTTCGGTCAAAATGATGAAATCGCTGAACTCACAATACAGGTCACCTTTTCCGCCACTCGCAGTCGATACGGGCAAAAAATCAGAATCCAATTTGAAGCCACGGACTTCATAAGGCTTATTGACCATATGATCAATCGCCAATGCTGCACGCCACAGTGTCCATTCAAGATACGCAGGCGCTTCATCCTTGGGTACTTCAATGGCATTATCCTCATCATAGACCAGTTTGCCACCGCCTTTAATCAGCAAAGTCATGTAATCTCGGATTTCCTCCCAATACTTGCACTGATTATTGGCATACTGAATTTCATCCGTCTGGGCAAGGATATTTTCAAGTCTCTGCCGTGCAATATTGATTTCTGTTGGAGTATTTAGCGGCAGATCAGAGATGTCATACAAAACATGACGTTCTTTCATCTGTCTGATCAAATCGTCCAATAGCGCTTTAGCTACTTCCGCATTGTCGGTAGGCAGTGGCGCACCAGTACAGAGCAGCTTATACTGTTGCATAATAGGCTCAGAACTTGCGGTAGATTTAGCAAGTTTTTCCGCTATGACATGCTTTGTGGAGACAATTATGAGCCCTCTGCCTTTTCGTTGAAATACACCAGAAATGCGGAGGTAACGCATATTCATATCGCTGTAATCCAAGAAATTATCAACCTTTTTTTCATAATTCTCACCTCTTTTGGCAATCTCTTTCTTGTCAAAAAGTCGCTTAGCTGGTGCAGCTGCTCTCCGCTGGCGCAGATCAAGAATATTGTCAACGACTTCTTCCAAGTTATAACTAGGATTGGTCGTATGTCCCCACAGAGCAAATTCTATTCTGCCCAGTTCAGAGGATCCTGTGCGCTTCTCAAGCTCCAACATGATTGCCAGCAGCCACCTTAATGGCGAAAAATGATGCGTACCATCCGGCATAGGAAACTGCTCTACGCTCATCGCCCGGAGGTAGCATTCTTGTAGCGCAGGGTATGTATCTGCTTTTAGAAATAATCTGCCAAAAGGCGTAATGTCGTCCAGTGTGCCAAGTTCCTCCTGTCGACCATACTTCCTTTGAATCTGCGGATAAATCAAGCCGTTCTTTGCAAACATTAACCGCCATTTACGAGCATGACTTCCAGAGTTGTCCTTGCCCTCTTCATTTTGAATTATGCCTTTTTCATCAAGCAAATTCATAAATCCAAGTTCATTATCACGACCATGAAGATGTCCAACAAATGCAGAATTAGCAAAGACAGAGAAGCCATCTTGAATTCGATTAGGATTGCGCAGACCAGTATTGCCTACCAGCCATATTTTGATCTGTTCATTCATACTATGCCTCCAATCAGTGCCCGACAAAAAGGTATTCCTGTACAGTATTCCTATGTGATTTTGCATCGCTTTGATTTCCAAACGAATACTTGTAATCAACTGGTATAACTTCTACATGTTGCTTATACCTTGCCATAATTGCTACCATTTCATCTTGCGCAGGTAAGCTATTTGATGAATAAGAAACGATCAGAATGCTGTTTGCAAATTTCTTAAACAAATGATCAAACGCATCTGCTGCACCTTTACGGGTAGCAAATGGCGTAGGATACGATTTGAACTTCTTTGTCTGCGTATGCTGCTGAATTTCAACGCCCTTCCAATTACGGGCAAGACCTTCTACAAAATGGTATCTACGGACATATTCATTATCAGACAATGGCGAATAATACGGAGGGTCAATATAAACCAAATCCGCTTGCTCCACTCTTAAATCCATAGCATCTCCCTGCTTAGAACGATTGATTTGTCCATTATCAAATATAGCCTTATTGACTGCCTCAACCGCCTCCAAAAACTGCTGATCAAGTGTCTTCTGTAAGTCTTTGCGACCGTCATTGTACCGCTGCCCTGTGTAGGTAAATATGCCACGAGGACGTTTCTTCATACATGCACGAATCAGCGCTGTCATTGCAATAGCATGTTTGTATTGATCTTTAATTGCATCGATATTGGTGCGTAGTGTGTCAATCAAATCATTTTCTTCGTCAGTGTAGTAAAGCCCCTTAAAAGTTAATGTTACAAAATGATCTGACTCTTTATGTGCATTTAGCAGTTCCTTCGCTTCCTCTAACGGCAGGGTAACGGAATTGTTTTCCACCATCGCCTTAGTGAATGTCGCAGACATCGCCATATAATCGTTGCTGATTACAGCTTTACCCTGTGCTTTGAACATATAGCCAACAATACCGGAACCGGAGAAAAGATCAACAACAGTATCCACATTAAATTGCGAAGCAACCGACCATATTTCAGACAACAGCTTGCTCTTTGAACCCATATAACGAGTGGGGGGATAAGCCGACACCTGTTCCGGCAGAGGTTGATGAAGCAACTTGATTAAAGTGCGCTGTTTCGGCGGAATGGTAACAATGACATCCTCACCCTTGCGAGTACCTCCATTGCAAGAAATATGCCGCTTTGTTTGAATAACATCAACATTGAATGGAGCATATAACTCATGTACCAACGGATGATTAGAATTTGTTAAAATAACATGGCAGCCCCGTTCATGCAAAGTCATGATCATCTTCGCAAGCTCAACATGATCCTCCTCGTAAAACTGTTCTTTGGTATATCGCTTAAAATCAGCATATTCAGAAATAGGTAAATACGGAGGATCAAGGAAAACAAAGTCTCCAGGTTGAGCGTAATGCTCCAAAACCAGCAGATAATCACCGCATATTATATTTGCTTTTTTCAATGTTTCGGATGCCACTCTCAATCCAGCCTCATCGCAGATCTTGGGATTTTTGTATTTCCCATAGGGGACATTAAATTGCCCCTGCTTGTTGACACGATATAATCCATTATAGCAAGTTCTATTCAGAAATATTGTTCTTGCAGCAGCTTCTGCCTTGGGGAGTATCGTCCATTCCTGACTACGGACAGCATAAAACATCTCAGAAGTGTTCTCATACTGCTTAAGGAATCGAATTACGTTATCCACATGATTGGCAATTTCCCGATACATATTAATCAGTTCAGGATTGCTGTCTGCAATAATTGCACTTTCCGGCTGTAAAGCAAAGAACATTGCACCACCGCCAAAGAATGGTTCAATATATTGACCATAGGAGTTCGGTACTTTAGGCAAGAGATCGCCTAACATCTGTGTTTTGCCACCAGCCCATTTCAAAATAGGCTTGGCTTGAATAGATTCTACTTTTCTAACTGCTTGTTCTGCCAATGTACTCGCCCCCTTTCATTTAATAGTGTCTTGGGTTAACTCCATAATATCGCCAATGTCACACTGTAAAGCTGTGCAGATTTTAACCAAAACATCCGTAGTGACATTTTCGTTTTTACCGAGTTTTGCCATCGAAGCATGGCTGATACCAGCAGCGACACACAAATCCTTTTTCTTCATATCACGATCAATTAAGATCTTCCACAATTTCTTATAACTTACCGCCATTGTCTACACCTCAACGCCGAATATGTAATTACGCAAAAATCACAGATCAAAGAAGCAATTTCAGCAAACGCTGAAATTGATTGCATTTTACCATAGTTTCTTTATGTTTTCAAGAAGTATGGCGTAATTTAGGAAAAAGCGCCCAATAATTTGTGATTTATCCTTCTGATAAGCAGATGGATTGTCGACGCACTGTGTCGACAATCTCCGGAAATGCTTTGTAAAAGCGAAGATAATGATAAAGATTGCTCCGATCATAACCTTTTCCATTTTTTGCTGTTAATTCACAGGCTAAATTTTTGATAATTCCGGCACCATATTCAGCCCGGTTCAAGTGCTCAGTTTCTTCCTCGGCAATCCGAAATCCGATCAACCAGTTTCTTTGTGTTAAAATAGTATCAACTGCATGATAAGCCTGCTGCTGAGACGTTTCTATGATATTTTGTATATCTGTTACGATATTTTCTGATTTTTGATAAATACTCATAATATTAGTATTTTCAAATTCTACAGGCTCATTCATTTCATCGTTCTCCTGACTCTACATCCATTTAGTACCATGCGCTTTCTTTTATAAACGCCAAAAACACACTTACCTCAGGTCACACTTTATGCCTGCTCCATCTGCTGCAGCTCCGTCTCTGTTTCCATCATACGTTCCAAAAGCGTCTCCTGCAGATGTTCCTCGGCGTCAAGCTGTCCTTGCAGCTCCATCAGCTTCTGATAATCCGAAGCAAGCTCAGGGTCCATCAGACGCAGCGATAATTCCGAGGCTTTTGCCTCGCTCTCCTCAAGCTGCTTTTCATATTTCTCAAGCTGCTTTTTCAGGCGGGACAGCACTTTCCCCGGATTATAATAGGTCTTTTTGTCAAATACGTCCTGAAGTGTCGGAATCGTCCCGTTATCTGCGCCCGCTCCGGCTGTACCCGCTTTTGTCTGCGCCGCGTTTGCGCCTGCTCTGTTTGGGTTTCCCTGCGCTCCGCCTGTCTTTGCGCCTGCCGCGTTTTGGCTTGCCTGTGCCCCGCCCGCCTTTGCGTTCGCCGCATTTCGGTTTTCGTACGCCCCGTTTTTGATCACTCCGCTTTCGCGCTTTCGTTTTTCTTCTAAATATTCTTCATAACTGCCATCGTACTGCCGCACTTCATGCGTGCCAAAATCCAGCACGCCCGTCGCGATCCGGCTGACAAAATAGCGGTCATGCGAGACAAACAAAACTGTTCCTGGAAAATCGCCTAACATTTTTTCAAGCGCTTCTTTTCCCGCCATGTCCATATGGTTCGTCGGCTCATCCAATATGAGCAGATTCGGTTTTCGGTAAAACATTTTGCAAAGCTCCAAACGCACTTTCTCGCCGCCCGAAAGCTGCCCCATCTGCTTCATCACATCTTCTCCGGAAAAAAGAAACGCTCCGAGCGCGCCGCGTACCTGTTCACGCACAAGCTTCGGATACTCTTCCCAAAAGTTATCCAGAATCGTCTGTTCAGGCGGCGCATCGTTTACGACCGCCTCCTGCTGGTCAAAATATCCCCATTCCACGTTCGGTCCGAATGAGAATCGCCCCGAAAGCGGTTTTAGAATACCCACAAGAGTTTTTAACAACGTTGATTTCCCAATGCCATTTTCCCCAAGGATCGCAAGCTTCTGTCCCTTTTCCAACAAAAAAGAAACCTCCGCCAATTCTTTGTCGTAGCCGATCTTTAAGCCTTTCACGTTCAGCACTTCGTTATAACTTTCAATGCGCGGCATGAACATGGCACGGAACGTCTTCGTGTCAAAGCGCCTCGGCTTCTCGATCTTCACCATATGCTCGATCATCATCTGCTTCGAATGCGCCGAAACCACCTTCGTCGGCGTATTCTTCCACTTTTCGATCCACTCGCTCAGACGCTTGATCTCTTTTTGCTGTGCTTCGTAATCCTTTTCCTGCTTTTGTAAGTCTTCCTCTTTGCGCTTCACAAACGCGCTGTAATTTCCCGGATACCGCTTGATGCGGTGATACTCGATCTCATACGTCACATCGATCACGCGGTCCAGAAACATCCGGTCATGCGAGACAATAACGACAGCCTTGTCATATTTTTGCAGATAACTTTCCAGCCACTCAATGGTCGGCAGATCAAGATGGTTTGTCGGCTCGTCCAAAAGCATGATGTCCGGTCTGGAAAGCAGCAGTTTAATGAACGCGATCTTTGTCTGCTGCCCTCCCGAAAAGCTTCCGATCGGGCGCTGTAGATCCGGCAATGCAAACCCGAATTGCTGGAACATGACTTCCATATCCCTGCGCCATGTATAGCCCCGCAGCGCTTCCATCTGCCGCTGCAGCGCATTGTATTCGCCAAGCAGACGGCGCTGCTCCTCATTCTGCTGTCCTGCTTCGGAATCCTGCAGCACACCGTCATCCGCCGCGCCGCCTTCCAGAAGCTGCTCGATCTCTTTCATGCGCGCTTCGCAGGCAAATACTGCGGCAAATGCCTTCTTGATCTCCTCCTCGACGCTTAAGTCCGCATCCGGAAAACTGATCTGATGCAGAAAACCGATCTCCTGCTTTCCCGCCATCGTAATGCCGCATGTCTCATCACTGTCTAAATTATTCATTGTAATATCGCCGTTGATCAGCTTTAAGAGCGTCGTCTTTCCGCATCCGTTCCGCCCGACCACCGCGATCTTCTCATGGTCGTGAATCTCAAAATTCACACCCTCTATAATCGTGTCCGCGCCATACTGCACAAGCGCGTTTCGTATCTGATACCTCATGGCTTTTTCTTTTTTCCTCTTTCATCTATATTTCCCGGTTCCATCTGCCTTCCAAATATGGCAGAAGCATATGCATAACCGTAAACGCTTCCTTCGCCCTCTCATATCGATATTTTGACAACTCCATCATGCCGCTTTCCATAATACAATCCCTTCCCTGCTCACACTTTGATAAAACGGTACAATCTGTTCCCATCGTTCGAACTTCGCAGCATCAATATCAATAACCGAGAATACCCTGTCATATTTCAAATTCATTTCCACGATGATCTCTGATAATGCATCCTCCGTCTTATGGTCCAAAATACCATGCATGATCAGCGCAATATCTACATCCGACTCTTTTGTCGATGTCCCTCTTGCCACTGAGCCATATAACACAATACGCACAAGCTTTTCCTCCATAACGGAAAGAATCCCATTTACCAATTCCTGTAAAACGTCCTGTTCCATTTTGCACTTCCCTTCCCGTGAAAAACCACTTCTTATTCAAAAAGCACCCTGCACGCCTCAGACAGCACGCACAAACTCCATCTGTTTTTCCATAGTAAAACAAAATGAGCGGTACGCCCGCCATTCGGCAAATGTATCGCTCATTCCACCATGTCTCCAAAAGACATACTTGTCTATCCCGGACAAGTATGTCTTTTTTTGACATACTCGTCTATCCCGGACAAGTATGTCTTCTTTTGACAATACTTGTCTCTGCTACGGCCAGAACCGTCCGTTTTAGACAAATATATCTGTTGCAGGCGGAACCGTCCGTTTCAGACAATCCGTCTGCTTCACATGCGTCTGATTACTTTACAGTTACGGAAGTGATATGGGGATTCACACCCTCATACCAGTATAAGAAACCTTCCATATCGACAACATCGCCAATCTGGAGATTCTTCACTGCCGCATAAACGTCCGTCGTGTTGTCACACAGATAAGACTCTACCGTAAAGGTATAGGTCTGACCGTTATAGGAAACGTTGAAGTACAGATCATCGCCGTCCGTACCGGAATTATCCCATTTATACATGAATGCAGAGCCGTTGCCCGCATCCTCCACGGTCATACCCTTGAACGATACAAATTCATTCTGATGAGAGATCAGCTCATCCGTTCCGAGCATGTTCGTCACATCAAGCGCCGATGCCACATAATTGCCGTCCTGAATCTCAAACGTCGCGTCCATGATCTCGATCTCACCGGACCACTCCGCCTTGTAACCCGTTACTTTGATCTTGGTTCCCGGTGTCAGCTTCGCATAATCTTCTTCAGAGCATGCCATTCCATAAATAAAATACGCGCCGTCCTTATCCTGTGTATAGACCGTCGCCGCATTATCCCACCATGCCTGTTTTGCCTGTACATAAGTCTCTACCACAACCTGCTCGTCTATGGCAGCCGCCATATACTCTGCATGAGTCATGACGCCCTCGGACTTCACGTCGCTTCCCGCATCGTCTTTTCCGCCGCAGCCTGCAAGCGCAAGCGTAAGGGAAAACGCCAAAATCAGTGCTACATACTTTTTCATTTTCATTCTCCTCTTTTTCGTTTCGCGCAGGAACCCAAAAAGGATCCCCATTGATTGCCATACTTTGACATTGTACTCAACAACGTGGCAGAAATCAATACATTTTGTAAAAAAACTATATGAAAATCTGCATTCAGTCCAAAAGAAAACTGTACTTGAAACATAAATCCGCTCAGATTTTTTGATGTTTTTTCCTTTGCAGCACAACATACAGAATGATAAAAACCCATACGACAGCCAGTGAAACAAGCAGAATGACCGCAGTCTGAGGGAGCGGTCCCAAATCCGTTTCCCCGGAAGCTGAGACGCCTCCCTGATCTAAACGGTACAGTGAACGCGTATCGGCATAAAGCGTCTCCATGAACGCTTCGTCCACGGTCTGTCCCCGCCTGACCGCCTTGACCGTCGTCTCAATGAGCTGCCCCGCCGCGTCGCGCAGCGAAGCCGATCCGTTAAACACCGGCGTCACAAACGTATTATCCGTATTGTCGATCAACAGCCTTGCCGCTTTGATCTTGATATCATAATGCAGTGTGTTGTCCTCGCCGCCCCTTGACAGGTAATCGGTGTATTCCTCCGAATTCTGCGCCCTTAATGTCACCGGAATATAGCCTTCCGTTTCCGCATAGGCGATCTGCACATCGTTCGTTAAAAGATACTGTGCAAACAGCCATGAGGCTAAGACCTCCTGCGGGTCTTCTTTGTTAAATAAGCAGACCGAAGGACCCTGCGAGATCATCTTCGGCTCATCGGGATCAAACTGAGGCACCGGCATGACCACAGTCTCAAACCGCACGAGTTTATCCTCGCTGATATCCCGAAGCGGGGCGTCAGTTCCCATCCATGTCGCGCCCGCTGTCGAATCGACCGCAAAGACACACTGTCCCGCGTTGAGGAAATTGGCAGGATAGCTGGAAATCTTGAATGTCGAGAACGCCTTGCTCTTTCCATACTCCGCGATCGTATAGAGCAGCTCCTTCGCCGTATCGTTAAAAAGAAGAATCTCCCCTTCCGGCGTGGAATAACCGGCGCCATGCTGATACAACATCTGGATCATCATATTATCGGTCGATTTATAAATGAACGGGATCAATACATTCTGACCGTTGACCAGAAAATTGCCGTCCTCCCCGACCGCCATTGCTGCCTCGGACACTTCCCACACAAAATCCCATGTAAGCACATCGGGCAGCGTGTAGCCGAGCGCCTCCACATACGTCTTATTCACATAACATGCCTCGGTGGAACGCATGAACGGGATCGCATAATAATGCCCGTCAAACGCTCCCTCGTCCAAAAAACGTGAAACGACCTCATCCCGTGCAACAGAATCAAAATGCACTTCGCTCCCACCGAAACCGTATCGTTCATCCGCAAACAATTCGTCCAGCGGAACGACCACATTCGTTCCCGTCAAATAGGTTGCGATATGATCGGGATAGGTAATGCAGACATTCGGCGTCGTATTCGTGGAAATATTCGTGATCACATCGTTATAGATATCTCCGTAATTCGTGTACAGCCGGAGATTCACTTTGATATTCGGATACAGGCGCTCAAAGTCGTCGATCGCCCGCTCGTAAATGTCGGTCTGCGTTTTATTCGTATCGTTTTTGGCCCAGAATGTGATCTCCAGATTCCGCGATTCATCAAATGTCTCCGGCATCGAAAATGCATCAAGCCCTCTCGAACCGTGGCAGCCCGTAAGCAGCACGGCGGACATCAGGAATAAAACGAGCACCAAAGCAAAACCGGTCTTTTTTCTTTTTGTCACCCTTTTGTCCCCCCTCTTGATACACCCGCCATGATCTTTTCCCTGAAGATCAAAAAGAGCACGATGAGCGGCAGCGAGATCACGACGACCGCCGCCATCATCGCGGGAATATTCTCACGCCCGAAACCGTTCTCACGAATTTCCTGAATACCGTTGGACACGAGAAAATAGCGCTCGTCATCCGTGATCAGCCGCGGCCAGACATACGAGTTCCAGCACTCGATCACCTTTAAGATCGCAATCGTAATGAGTGTCGGACGGCAGATTGGCACCATGACCTTAAACAAATATTTCATATCGGAGGTGCCGTCCACTTTTGCCGCAAAATAAAGAGAATCCGGCACCTGCGCAAAGTTCTCTTTTAACAAATAAATATAAAAAACGGATGTGACTGACGGTAAGATCAGTCCCAAAAAAGAATTACGCATATTCATGTTTGTAATCGTCGTGAAGTTCGTGATGATCACAAGCTCGTTCGGTATCATCATCAGCGCGAGAAACAGGGTAAACACTAGATTTTTCCCCCGAAACTGAAGACGCGCAAACGCAAATGCCGCCAGTGTGATCACCACCATCATGAGTGCGGTCGTCACTACTGTAAAAACGAATGTGTTGAACAGATATCTGCCAAGCGGAACGGCTAAAAACGCATCCGCATAATTCTGAAGCGTCGGCGACAATGTAAAAAACTGCGGAATATATTCGGAATTATATGCGCCGTAGCTTTTCACGCTCGTTAAGAGCATCCAGTAAAACGGAAACAGAACGATCAGCGCCCATAATGAAAGCAGGATATATGTGACCGTGTGCGCACTTTTTCTGCGCCGCGCTGCGGTACGTTCTATCTGCCTGTAATCAGCCGTTTTTGCCATAGGGTAGCCCCTCCTTTTTGTGCGCCGTAATACCATTCCCGGCAACGATTCAGACGACCGTTCCCGCGATGCCGGCAGTCTGACGCCCTTTAATAATACGTCGTATGCTTTTTGCTTACGAGCAGATTGATGCAGGTGATCGTCAGTACGATGAGAAACAAAATGATCGCAGCCGCCGAAGCGTACGACGGATAACCGCCGCTGTCGCCATAGAGCATATCATAGACATAGCCGACGATCGTATTCATACCCGCAGCGTTTAAGTCCGTTCCGAACAGCGCAACAGCATCGCTGTACTCCTTGAATGCGCCGATAAAGCCGGTGATGATCAGATAAAAGATTGTCGGCGAGATCATCGGCAGCGTGATCTTCCGGAAAATACGGGCGCCGGACGTCCCATCCACTTTCGCCGCATTATAATAGCTTTGGTCCACCGACAAAAGCGCGCTCGTCAGCAGCAGAATCTTAAACGGCATGACGACCCAGATAATGTAGAAGCACAGAACAAACATTTTCGCCCAGTACGGTCCGTCAATAAAATCGACCGACTTACCGCCAAACCAGTGGATCAGCAGATTCACAAGCCCGTCCGAATAGGCGGTCTTTTTGAACAAGATCATGAATACCAGTCCGACCGCAAGCGTGTTCGTCACATACGGCAGAAAATAAACCGTCTGAAACAGCCTGCGCAGTGGTTTGATCGAGCTTAAGCCCACGGATATGAGAAGTGCGATCCCCGTGGAAAGCGGCACCGTGATGATCACCATGAGAAAGGTATTCCTGACTGCCTGCAGAAAATAAGTGTCATGCAGGACATAGGAAAAATTATAGATCCCGGTTCCCTGATACGTCTGGGACGCAAAATTATATCCTTCCTCAAACGAATACACAAACACGTCGATAAGCGGATATATCATAAAGAGTCCCAGAAACAAAATGGCCGGAAGCAGATACAGCCATCCCTTTGCTTTATTCTTTTCCATAACCGATCCTCATTCCTTTTTGTCGCCGTATTTGATATGATATACCAAATCCTTGATCTTCCCGATGTTCATATACAGAGTATCCCCACTGATATGCTTTTTTGCAAGCTCTGACAAAATACGCGGCTTGGCTCCCGCGTCGATCGTGATCGTATCGATCAGATGTGACATCGGAATGTGCTCATTCTCCAAAATCTGCTCAAACGGACATTCATCGCGTCCCCAAAGCAGAAACAGGCCCTTCTGCATGTACAAGCGGTCGAACTGCTGCGTCGCATCGACAAAGATTGGCATATCCACGCCTTCATTGCCCATCAGCGTCGATTCTTTATCAATATATTTCTGCAGCCATTCGTACAGAAATTTATTATTCCTGATCACCTGACTTGAAAGCTTCTTTTTATCCCGAAGCGCCTGCTCGTATCTGCTCTTATTAAAAATATAGACCTTGCCGTCGTTCTCCGCATATCTGCCCTTGGCGTCATGGCACGCAAAAAACAATGCCACGTCAAACGAGTATGAAAAATCAAGCATCCGAGTCGGAAGCGCAAAATGCTGCGCAATCTCGATACAGGTCAGCTCGTCAAAATTAAATAGCTGTTTCATTTCATCCACAAAACGAAACATCTGGCTGTCCGCCGTGTGGATATGATTGCCCCGGAGCCCTGACGGGATCAGCACGAACTCGCTGTTCGCCTGTCCGCGGAACACGATCACGTCGCCGCGCCCGTCCAGTTCTTCCATATATTCTTCATAAGAACTGACTTTTGACATACTAATTCTCCATGCCAAAGCGTGTCCTTCGCAGGCATGTACCTTTCTGAAATGTATAAAGAAAGTACTGATAAAATCAGCGTTCTCTTAAAAGTGAATCCGTTTTCCGGTGCCCTTTTCAAACAGCAGCACCTTATTCGGTTTTAATGCAAACCGGACTTCTTTTGCATCCGTATCCACCTTGTTCTCAGAATTAATGATCGAGCGGATCGTCGGATTTTGAGAATAAGGGCTGGTCGATACGACACTGATATCGCGTCCCATGACTTCCACGCCGCTAAGCGTACAGCAAAGCGCACCGTCTGCTTTCAGCACAAAGCCCTCAGGACGGATGCCGGCATCTACCTGTTGGTCGGGTACTTCCGGTACCGCCAGTACATCATCATTCCCGATATAAAGCCTCCCGTCCCGCACCTCGCCGTCAAACAGATTGACCGGCGGCGTGCCCAGAAACTTTGCCACGAACAGATTGACCGGATCGTCATAGACGTCCTGCGGCTTTCCGACTTGCTGTACCTCACCGTCCTTCATGACGACGATCACATCGGAAATACTCATCGCTTCCTCCTGATCGTGCGTCACAAACACGGTCGTGATCCCGGTCTCGCGCTGAATACGGCGGATTTCTTCACGCGTCTGCAGGCGCAGGCGCGCGTCAAGATTCGAGAGCGGTTCGTCCAAAAGCAATACTTTCGGCATCTTTACCATCGCGCGGGCGATTGCAACACGCTGCTGCTGCCCGCCGGAAAGCTCGTTCGGCTTCCTGTCCATCAATTCTTCTATCTGCACAAGCTTCGCCGCTTCGTACGCTTTTTCACTCATCTCCTGCTTCGAAAGCTTGTCCGCTCCCTTCAGGTTTTCAAGCGGGAACGTAATATTCTGTTTCACCGTTAAATGCGGATACAGTGCATAGTTCTGAAACACGACGCCGGCCCCCCTGTTTTCGGGCGGTAAATCCGTGACGTCATCTTCCCCGAAATATATCTTACCGGCTGTCGGCTTCTGAAGACCGCATATCATGAACAGTGTCGTGCTTTTTCCGCATCCGGACGGTCCGAGCAGTCCGACAAGTTTTCCATCCGGGATCTCAAAAGAAAAATCATCGACTGCAATGACTTCCCCTCCCGTCTTTTTATTACGATTCGGAAATTTTTTTGTTAAATTCTGTAAAACGACTTTCATAAACGATACTCGTGCCTTTCCCAGCGCATAAGCGCCGTCTGCCTGTCCGTTCCTGCATGTTCATTATAGTGTGGTGACACGCTAAAAACAAGAGAAAAAATCGTCAGCAGAGGCTTTCCCCGCCCATATTTTACCAAAACGCGGTAATTTCTGTCCAAAGAACACATTTTCTATTTGATTTTCTTGCGATTAGCTACTATAATATGCGTACTGAGTATTTGCAGGACTCCGGTCTGCTGCTTGCGGCGGCCGGCACAAGAATGGGGGAATTGTATGTATGAAGAACCGGCGACATAAACGCAGGGAATCCTATTTCGTACTTTTTGTCTCCAATTTAGACAGGCACAGCCGGCGTTTTCACATTGCGCGTTCCACCCTGTATCTGCTGTTTGTCCTCGTACTTGTTGTTTTTGCAGCAGTCGGATGGCTTGGCTATCAGGCTTTTACCCGGATACAGCAAGAGAACGGATTGCAGGAGCAGATTCAGAAGCAGCAGCTTAATGAACAGCAGCTACTGTCGCAATGGGAGACTGAAAAAGACAATTGGGCGCGTGAAAAACAAGCGTTGGAAAATGAGCTTACCATTCTCCGGGCCGACTTAAGCGCCAGAGAACAGGAAATTCAGGCTACGGCCGATGCTGCGGCGGAAGCTGCCGCAGAAGCCGAACGGGAAGCGGCGGCTGCACTTGTACCCACACTGTATCCTTCCTCTGGTGTCGGGGTGCTGACCTCCACATTTTCTGAGGAACACCCATACATCTCATTTACCGTCGAGCCCCGGACCGATATTATTGCGGCGGGCGACGGCACTGTCAGAGCGATCAGTTCCGACAACACTTATCAATACATCATTGAGGTCGTGCATGAAAGCGGTTACACAACCTATTATCTGTACCGTGAGAACGCCGATCTGAAGGTGGAAGAAGGCGCACAAGTGAAAAAGGGTGATACACTGTTTACGATCACTGCAGAAAACACGGAATTGGATTATGAGGTACTATATGGGGACGAATTCATTGATCCGCTCTCTATTATTGCCGCAAAAGGATAGGAGGAGAGAACCATGTTAGGAAAAAATAATAACACTGACTCTGGAAAAACACAAATGAAGATCGGCACACTGATCGGCATCGGCGCCGTCTTTGACGGGAATATCACCGCTCCGGAAACCATCCGTATCGATGGGACACTGAACGGCGACTGTACCTGTCAGGGCAATGTCATCCTCGGCACGGACGGGGTGATCATCGGCAACATTCAGGCTCAAAACGTTACGCTTTCGGGCAAAGTGACAGGCGATGTTCATGCTTCCGGCAAGCTTGAGCTTTTCTCGACTGCAAAGCTGGCAGGCAACGTCACCGCACGCTCCCTGATCGTTGACGAAGACGCATGCTTTGACGGTAAGTGTACGATGACGGCGATACAGTCCGATCTGACTTCTAAATCTTATGACCGCAAAAAAGTAAAGTCCACAGAGCCGGAATCGTTTTCCGCCGCAGAATAAGACCAAAGATCACGCAAAAATCGGGCAGGGAAATTTTCTCTGCATGGGGATGCGCATAAAAAACGAACTGCCTCACTTGGCTTAGTGCGGCAGCTCGTTTTTTGTTGTCAGGGCAATTTTCTCTTGTAGTTATTTTTATCTTCAAACCTCTGTGAGCGCGTCCGGATACATTGATTCAAAAATACAGTCCCGCACCGCTTCCCACACACTGTCGGCGATCTCCTCCTCAGGGCGGTTTCCGTCAATGACCACACAGCGCTCTTCATCCTCTAACAAACGAAATGCCTTTCTGTAATTTTCTCTGACCAGTTCAAGTCTTGCCTTTGTCTCAAACAGTTCCTGACGCACGCGGTTCTTTGCGATGCGCTCCAGTGCCACATCCGGTTCAATATCAATGAACACATTAAGCGCCGGGCGTAAGATCTTGCTGCTTGGCTCGTTCGCCTTGATGACCCAATCCATCGGCATGTCCACACTGTTGTAGGCATATGAGGAAAAATAATATCTGTCCGAAACTACAGTCATACCGGATTCCACTTTCGCGGCAATCCCGTTTTCCGCATTCAATAAATGATCCAAACGGTCCGCGACAAACAGTCCCGCGATCACGCGGTTATCCGTTTTCATCTCACCGCGCAAAATCTGCCGGATCAAGGCTCCGATCGGCGAATCCGTCGGCTCCATCGTGTGGCAGCAGCAAATGCCCTCTCTTTTAAGCTGCCCGCACAAATACGCTGCCTGAGTGCTCTTTCCGCTCCCGTCGATGCCCTCCAGCGCGATCAGCCTGCCTCGCCCCGCATGCTTCATGTTTCCGGTTTCATTCCCCATCTGCTTTCCTTCCCCCTGCAAATTTTATAATCAAAGATTTTTTACAAACCCTTATCTGTCTCATCCATCCCATTATAGCGTATGAACAAGAAATCTACCACATTTTTTTATTTGATCAGTATTTCCCTAATTAAGAATTGTCAAGCAAATGCCAAATATGGTAAAATTTTGTCTAAAGGAAGGGAGAACGACCTATGAATATTCAGATGCAGGCAGGCGGCATTCTCATTCTGCTGTTACTCCTCTATTTTTATAAACGTCAGGACACCATTGGGCTCTATACCGGAAAGCTCTTTCTCCGTGCGCTTTATATTACATTCGCATGTCTGGTATTGGATATTCTATCCATTATCCTCATCGTCCATCAGGAACAGTTTCCGATATGGCTTGTAAAGTCAGAATGTAAAGCATATCTCGTTTCGCTCGTCGTATGCGGCTATATCGCATTTGCTTACGCAAGCGCCGATATTCACCGTCTTTCCAAAGCAGATAAATTTACCCGCAGACTGGGATTCGGTGTTATGATGGTCGCTGTTCTGATCTTTGCGCTCCCCATTCAGATTTATTACGATGGCAACAATGTTGTGTACACCCACGGTCCTGCATGTTCCGCAACCTACGCGGGCGCACTGCTCCTGATTCTGGCAACACTGCTCGAAATATATGTATTGGGAAAAGCGATGAATCCCAAGCGCCGGACCGCGATCCGCCTGTGGCTTGTCATATGGATCGCTGCTGCCCTGACACAGTTCCTCAACAGCAGGCTGCTATTAGTCGGGTTTGCAAGTGTTTTGGGAATGGTCATTTTATTTTTTGAGCTTGAAAACCCGGAGATTTATATCGATCGGGGAACGGGCTTTTTTAACAGTTATGCATTTGTAGAATTTATCCGCCAACAGTTTCAGACGGACAACGACTGCTGCGGCATCCTTATTTCGCTCGAAAATGTGCATGTTATCAACAACATGACATCGGCTGCCATTGAGGAAGCCATGGCAGAGATCGTACAGTTCATCCGGAAAATCCCCGGTGTCAGGGTATTCAAAACCGATGACAGGGAATTTTCATTAGAATTTGAAGACCGGCATTCTCTTTATCATGCCTGCGGCATCATTTATGACCGGTTCCAGCAGAGCTGGCTTAAGCAAAGTACCAGCGCAGAGCCGGTATTTTTACAACCTTACTATCTCCTCATTCCCTCCTGCCATGTAGCCGCAGATGCACAGGAAATACTTGGCATTCTCCGATATTACCGCTCCCACTGCGCCGAATTGTCGGAAGATCATTTGATTACAGTTGACGAGAACACAGTCAAAAACCGCCGTGAACACGACAGAATGCTGAGCACGCTAATCAATGCGATCAAAGAAGACCGCATCGAAGTATTCTATCAGCCCATTTACTCCATAAAAGAGGAAAAATTCATATCGGCGGAAGCACTTGCGCGCATACGCCGTGAGGACGGCAGCATCATTCCGCCCGGACTCTTTATCCCGATCGCTGAGGAGACAGGGCTCATTTCTGAAGTGGGCGAGATCATGTTTCACAAAACCTGCCGTTTTATGAAAGAGCAGGATCTGACCCGGTATGGCGTCCGGTACGTCGAAGCAAATCTCTCCGTTGTACAGTGTGACAACGAAATGCTTGCGGATACTTATATTGATATCATGAAAAAATATCAACTCTCCCCTGAATGCATCAATTTAGAGATCACGGAGTCCGCATCGATCAGCACGCGGAAGATCCTGCTTGAAAACATGCGCCGGTTATTAGATTACGGCGTATCCTTTTCGCTGGATGATTTCGGGAACGGGCAGTCGAACTTGAATTATATCGTGGATATGCCCGTTCAGATCGTCAAATTTGACCGCGACATGACGCAGGCTTACTTTGAAAACGAAAAAGCAAAGTTCATTCTGCGCGCGACCATGAATATGATCCACGACATGCAGTTAAAAGTCGTTTCAGAAGGCGTGGAAACAAAAGAGCAGTTTGATGCGCTCAAAGAGCTGGGCATTGATTATATTCAGGGCTATTATTTCTCAAAGCCTTTGGAGCCGCAGGCATTCCTCGATTTTATCAGGAAGGAGAACGGCTTCTGAGCGGAATTTATCTACTTTTCCAACTGATCCTTCACAAATGAATACACATGACAGTCATACAATTCCTTTTTTACTTCAAATCTCTTCCGCAGCGTTCCTTCCTTCACAAAACCTGCTTTTTGCAATGTTCTGTTAGAGCTGACATTATCCACATGGGCAAATGCTTCCATTCTTTCCAGCCCCATAGTTTCTATCCCAAATCTACATACTGCCTTCAATACCTTTGTATTGATGCCACGGTTCCACCAAGCTTTCTTGAGAAAGAAACCAACCTCCGCACAAGTGTTGTGATTAAAAAAGCCAAACAACTGTATCTGACCGATCACTTCCCCCCGATATGTCACAACCCAGGGATATTCCCGTTTACCCCTAAATCCTTTTACACGGCTTGCTTCAGCCCGGATTTCTCTCTCTTCATTCCAATCGTGGGGTCTTTTGTAGCCCCCAAACCAGGTAAAATTCTCTTCATCATCATAGATCTCCCAAAACGGTCTGGCATCCTTTTCCGGTTCATGCTGCCGAAGATAAATATCCTCATCCACCCGAATCGGGATGAACTCTTTGAATACATCGCAAAAACTCATAACGAATCCTCCATTTTTCTAACCGGGACATAAATATCCATCTGCGCTGCTCTAAACTGGCAATCCCAGCGCTCATCATAATATTCATAATCAAATAATGCATTTTTATCAATACAGTATTCCGAGTTTGGCAGCCATACAAAATAAATGTATTGGAATGCCTTTCCAATTTCTCCGTTCGCATTATTGCCATTCACGGTAAATACCGCATACTTTGCCTTTGGCACCACTTTGCGATGCATCCCTTCCGGAAGCGGGGTATCTTTTCCCACTTCTATCCCTGCCATATAATAAAACGATAACGGATCAGGGCAGAATCCTTCCGAATAATCTTCAAAGCCATACATCGTATGCTCATTTTTTATAGAAGAATCTATTATTTTTCTTTTCATGGTATCTAAATTGCTCTTTAGCTCGAACCATGACTCTCCTATGACATGAAAGCCATCCCGTGTGTGTTTTCTATATCCGGCAATTACAAATTCTTCCTTTTCTTCAAAGCGCGGTTCTATAGAAAATACACCCTCTACCGCAACACGCTTTAAGTATCCTGTGACGATTTCTTCTATGCTGCGATATGTGATCTTTGCCTGTTTCTCCCTTGCCACAAGCGGCTGCATTCCAAAAGTATCCTTAAACACCCGGTTAAAGGTCTGAATACTATGAAAACCGACTTTGTAACATATATCTGTAACACTCTCTGATGTTTTACATAACATTTTATGTGCCACGGTAAGGCGGCGCTTTCGAATATACTCTGTTATACTTAAGTCTGTTACGGATGAAAAAATTTTGTGGAAATGAAAGGATGAGTAACCGAACACCTCCGCCAGACTTTCATAGGTCAGTTCCTCACATAGATGCTCATCAATGTAATATAGTACCTTTTCTATCAGTTGCAGATTATTCATTTTTAGCCTCCATGCTGCGATTATTTTTTCGGAGCAGTTAATACTTTCCCGCGCACTCAAATAATAAATCTATTCTACAGCATCTATTTTTATCTGTATTATCATTTTTTGCGCTTTGAAGTTGCGCAATTGAAAAAAATAGCACATCTGGATTGGTTGTAACTTGCCAGAGAGAATACTATACTGATCATGTGGCGCGGCACAAAAAAATGAAAAGGCTATAAATACTACTTTATCATACGAGGAGAATATTTTATGAGTTTTGGCAAAAATTTACAATTTTTGAGACATTTGAAAGGAAATATGACGCAGGCGGATCTGGCTGAAAAAATGAATATCAGCCGCCAAACCGTATCAAAATGGGAACTGGATACAGCGCAGCCCGAAATGGACAAGGCTATAGAGCTTTGCAAACTTTTCAATTGCTCGCTGGACAACTTGTTCCGCGAGGACATGGCCGCATGTGATGAAGCGTATACCAACTTGCGCGTCGAAACTGTCCCTGCTTTCCGCTATATAAAGCACGCCGTTATAAGCCCCGATCCTGAAAGCGATGCTATCGACAGAGTATTTTCCATTGCCCGTGGCTGCGGCGTGGATGACCCCCGCGTCATTGGCTGGGATTTTCCCCATGTGTCACAGGAACAGCTCAATGTTTTCAATATGCATGGATACGAAGCGGCATGGATACTGCCTGACGGCATCATTCCTCCCGACATGGAAATCTACGAGCAGGAGGATCACAGATATGCGGCGGTGCACATTGGACCGTCTACCGGAAACCCTTTTGTGGTCATTCCCAACGCCTATAAGACGCTTATGGAGTATATGCGTGTAAACGCTTTAGAACACGCGGAAAAAGATGTTATCCCCTGCTTTGAAACCGCCGGAGACAGCATGGATATTTATATTGCCTGCAAATAGCTCATGTCTGCCCCTTTATAGCAAAAAACAGAGTATATAGAAAAACCGGCTTTTGGTTTTTCTATATACTCTAACGCTGCTCTTCACGGTACAGTCTTTCCATTCATTCCGCTTACCCTCGAAATTCTTTCACATTTTTTTGTATATGTGTTCTCGTTTCGTTAAAAGCTTCCTGCAACTCCTTTTGTGTTGCTGGCGGTTGATTTTACAAATATTCCACGATTTTCACTTTCAAAGCTGTATTTCCAGCTTTGGATTCCAGCTTTGAAATTTGCTTATTAGATATTGAAATGGCAGATAGCTTTATCACCGAAAAGAATATCTCCGTCTGTATAAAGCCATGCCGCATCCCCGTCCCAATAATCAAAATTTTCTTTGATCACGTCACCTGCTGAAATAATGTCCTGATTTAACTCATAAGCTACAATTCTACAAACAACATCATGGTAATTTCGATGATTATGCTTATTTCACCGAACATTTAATTTCCACCTGTTTTCATTCTGGTAATAGATCAGCCGCACGTCCCTGCGCCGCTGTCCAACCGTGATCTCACAGTCAAACTCTATGAAAGGGGTTCCTGCAAACATTTTCTTCTCATATGAACGCACAAAGATCGGTCGGATCGTCCGGCATACGCCATCCTCGTCTTTGATCTTCAACATCAGCGGCATCATCTTTCCCGTGCTTGTAAACCAACACTCGCAGGCAACCTCCTGCTGCCTTCCGCGTATCCGCCCGGTCTGACCGTTCTTTGTCCCTTCTCCGTTTCCGATTCCGAATTTCATTTTTACTCCCATCTGCATGCCTTTCGAACTTAGTGATTTCCTTTACACTTCACCCTCTATGATTTTCATTACAGTTTACCCCTGTCGTAATCCGGCTCTCTCTTTTCTCTGGAAATCCCCCCGCTCATGTGATCGATCTGTTGATCTAAAAACGCCGCCCTCATCAGCGCATCCGCCCCAAACCGTTCGCGAACCGCGTCCACAGCCGCATCCAGCCGCGCAAGCTTCTCATAATCGCATTTGTCAAACAGACTCATCTGTCTTGTGAAAGAATCCGAAGTTACGCCGGACGTGTGAATACCCAAATGCCGGATCGGACAGTTATCCCACAACTCATCAAACAACACACATGCCGTATGATAAATCTCTGCCGTAATATTGGCAGGCTGCATCAGCATACGCTGATGCGAGCGTTCGGAAAAATCCGTGCTCTTAATGCTGACGGAAACCACCCTGACCTGCACGCCGTCCGCCCGGAGCCGCGCCGCTACCGTCTCTGATAATGCCAAAAGTACTTTTTTTGCAGTCGGCGCATCTGTCACGTCAAACGGGATCGTCGTACTATTTCCGTATCCTTTATTCGCCGGTTCCTTTGCCAGCACCGGCGACGGATCGACGCCGTTTGCAAATGCCCACACGACCTCCCCCTGCTTTTTGAGAATGCTTTTGATATATGCCGGATCAGACTGCGCAAGCTCCCCGATCGTTCTGATTCCGACTGAAAAAAGTTTCCGTGCCGTCGCTCTTCCGACAAAAAACAATTCCGAAACCGGAAGCGGCCACATTTTCTTTTGTATTTCCTCTTTCCATAACGTATGCACCCTGTCCGGTTTCCGAAAATCAGAAGCCATCTTCGCAAGCAGCTTGTTTTCCGATACCCCGATATTTACCGTAAATCCCAGTTCATGATAAATCCTGTTCTTGATCGTTTCTGCCGCCTGCTTTGGTTCTCCGAACAGACAGCAGGAAGCGGACATATCCACAAATGCCTCGTCAATGCTGTACTGCTCCACGATGTCCGAATACTCCCTGAGGATCGTCATAAATGCCGCGGAACAGCGTTCATACAGATGATAATTCGGCGGAACAAGTATCAGATCGGGACATTTTCTTTTTGCCTCCGGAATGCTCTCGCCTGTCTGTATGCCATAGCGTTTTGCAGGCATTGACTTCGCAAGGATGATCCCCCTGCGCAGACTTGCATCTCCCGCTACCGCCGACGGGACCTCGCGGAGATCCACGCTGCCGCCCTTATGATATAAACGATAAACAGCCTCCCAACTGAGGAAGGCTGCGTTCACATCGATATGAAATATCACCGTTTTCAAACATGTGTTCACCTCCTGTGTGACACAGTGTAGCAAACATATGTTCCGTATTCAAGCGGTACATTTTTCCAAGTATATGTCCCGCATTTTACGCATGTCTCCGTGCGGCGGCGGATAACCCAATATTTCACGGGCATTTTCCCCTGTGCGGCGCGGCAGTCAAAACAGCGTCATCTGTTCATAATCCGTTCTGCGCTCTAACAGGCAGGATTCCTTTTCCAACAAGCTCTTCGTCCGTTCGTCGTCCCATATCCACGATCCGACCTCATCCGGCTCCAGAACGAGCGGCATGCGCTCATGAACCGGTTCCATGGATTCATTCGCCGCGGTTGTGAGTATCACGAAACGGTCCCCGTCCTCATAACGATTCATGCATCCCGCCATAAACAACGCCTTTGAATCAGGTCTCCAAAATTGATATTTTTCCTTTTTGGGGTTCCACTCATAAAAGCCCGCTGCCGGAATCACAACGCGGCGGCTTCGGACCGCTTCCCGAAACGTCGGTTTCTCCATTGCCGTCTCGCTCCGCGCGTTGAACAGAACCTGTCCTTTCCCGCTCCCGCCTTTCGGTGTATAGCCCGGTATCCCCCAGCGCAGCATCCGGCACCGGCACTCTGCGGCTTTGCCGCCTGCTCCATATCCCGCTTCAATGACGGGTGCAAATGCCGTCGGGTAAATATCGCCGGACCGGATTGCGGACATGTCGGAATAACCATCGGACATAGTATCATGTGCCGCCTTCTGCGCGCGCAGTTTTTGATTCACCTGCCGGATCACTTTCTCTATTTCTTTTGCCGTGTCATCATCCACATAATATCGTCCGCACATCACAAAGCCTCCTGCATGGGATTTTATTCACAGACTTAGCGTTCCCGTGCTTTCTCATGTTCATTCTGTTAAAAACATATATCATAATTCGTTTGCAATATATGCTAATACAGACATAATAGACAGCTTTATCTGTTGCCTGACTAATGACTCCAACTCGCTGATCACTTTCTCGGATGATATGGTCAAAGGCGGGACACCTAATGGTATATCCATATATTCCGTCCCATTACGCTCTTCTCCTTTAGAATTTACAATCTCCTTTGACAAAAATGCTCCTATCGCAAATGTACTGTTATCATAGCCATAATGATGAAGTGATACAACAAGACGATAACGCTTGGTTTTGTCTATCGCGATAATGACTCGTCCCCAACACTTAATCAATGACAGATTGGCATAATAGTTATATAGTTTCGCATATTCTATAATCTGCCTTGCATAATAGTGCGCATTTGCCTCACCGGGAGCGCAGCAGCTAACATCAATCTGCGTAGTTCCGTCAAGCCGTCTTCTCAAATCGTTTTTATAGTGCTCTAACTCCTCTTCCATAAGCACAAAAATATTCTGCATATTCAGCATTATGCGCCTATCCATCTGTTCTTTTTCAGTGGTACGATACTCAGAAAGCTTTGTTCCTAAAACGCCTAATATACTATCATAATTTGATGTGTCTTCCACAATTTTCCAATTAAGCGCTTTTTCTATGGATGATATTTGATTATTTGAAAAAACATCAATCAGATTTTGATATTCTAACTGATCTGCTTTTTCCAATGCTCCTATATATTTCTCTCTTTCATCGCGATCTATAGTAAGTGGAAACAGTCCGCTCTTTATCAATACAAAACTAGCCAAGAGTCGTGCGATTCTTCCATTCCCATCTTGAAATGGATGAATTTGAACAAATGCATGATGCAAAAAGGCGGCTTTTACAAGAATATGAACATCAGATAGTTCATGATTATAAATTCTAATTAAATTATCCATTTCCGAATCCACCTGTTCTGGCGGACAATATTGGTATATCACATCATCTCTAACCGGATTATTGGGCGCCGACTTAAACTCCCCTTTTAACATCGCAATTTTCACATGATGCCCAAACTGGTCAATGGCATCTGTTGTCTCCTGATGCCTTGTAATTAAGCTGTGCAGTTCTTTTATATAGCTGACACTAAGCTCCCTGTCATTTTTTACAAAGTCAAATATGAAATCAATCGCCTCAAAATTATCTCCTAAATATTTCATCAATAAATTGTTTTCGACGTCAGAATCTCCATGCCTCAAATAAGCATCCACAAATCCTTCTTTTATAAAAGTTTCTGTTATTCCTCTCTTTAAGTCATACATCCTTTCAATAATTCCGGTATCAATTGCCTGCTTCCTCTTTAATTGTTCCATGAAACGCTCATACTGTTCCCTGTCTTTTTGAAGCTCTTTTCTCTTTCTCTCCCATGACGGATATATATTATCAAACTTTTCTGTGTTTACACCATTCCAACGATCATCAAATTCAATAGGATGCCATATACTACGATTGTCCACACACCATTCCTCCCTTTTCGCATTGCAAATTTCAAAAGCTTAATGCCTTGCATTCTACCGTATGTTGATACATAATCTCTATTTAATTAAACTATAATAGATTCCTTTGCTATGTCAATACTTTTCATGCTGATATTTTATACTACCCTGCATAATAAGCATCATAAAAAGACGACTATCCCTAGTCGCCTTTTATGCTACATTCAAAAACATTCCTTCTTCCTGACCGGATGCCGGACGACTGTTTTTAGCCGCTCCGGCGCGACTTTCCTCGCATCGCTCAAATAAATCTCATGGTGATAACGCCTGTCTGTGATATCAAGCTCATACCCCTGTTCCTCCATATAATCATGCATCAGGCGAACCGTCTTTGGCTCGTCGTCATAAGCGCCGATATGCATACACTGAACACATACGCCCTCATGATACGTCAGCCACTCCACCTTGGAAAAATCCGTTTTCTTTTTGTTCTCTGCTTCTCCGACCGCCCATGTAAAATCCTCTTTTGTCACAAAATCGGGCAGACGGATCACGGAGATAAAACGAAAATCCTCTTTATGGGCATAATCAATGCCTTTCACGCCCTCCTGCCACCAGAAGCCCTCGAGCGGCGGCACGACATAGTCAAAATACCCCTCGATCTGATGTGTTCCCTTTTTACTCATTTTGATTGTAAATGCGATCCCATAGAGCAGACCGATCGACTGCTTGTATTCGCTTCCTTCCTCATTCGGATTCCCGCTGCCGCGGACTGCGAGATAATTCATGGGCGGTATGTCCACAATCCCCGGCTTATTTTTCGGCATGTAAAATTCTTTGTATTCTTTTTTATAATCAAATGCCATCGTAATTCCTTCCTTTCTGCGAAAGGAATTTCAAAGAAATTCCTCTGTTGTCTATTTACGGTCTCTTTTCGATCGATCCCTTTCCCGTCAATTTTCTACGCTCCCTGCGCCGCTTCTTCTTGCTGCCAATGTCCCGTGTTCTTCCCCCGCATCATACCTTCTTATCATCCGCTCCGCACACTCTCTGATCTGTGCTCTGATTTCCTCCGGTTCCAGCACAATGACTTTATCGCGAAACGTGATCAGCCATGTGAGCAGATGCTCCCGATCCGTATAATCTGCCTGAAACAACAGCATCCCGTCATCCTGCTCCCGAAAACAGTCCGGACCGAACGCCTCGATCAGCCGCCACTTGCATTCCGGTTCAAACAGTGCTTTGACTTTGATACCTCCCGGAAAAATACGCTCGTCCGTAAGGTTCGGCAACCCTGCATCTCTTTTTTCGAATGTCCCGCCGGACAGCCGGACATTCTCCATGCGGTTTAACTTAAACAAGCGAAAATCCTCCCGTTTTTTGCACCACCCCCACACATACCAACTCGACCACCGGAAAATAAGGTAATACGGCTCCATGCAGCGGTCCGATTCACCGTTCGGGGAATAATATCGAAATATCAATTCCTTTCTCGTATCAATTGCTGTCCGTAACAGCTCGATTTTGGGTGCAAGGGATTCTTTATACCAGGACGACAGATCGATCAGCACCGACTGATCCCCCGCAAAAAAATCAGAGGAACCCGCCGACAATTTTTCCATCAGCTTCCCGTAACGGTTCGTCCCGTTGACGCTGTCAAGACTGCGAAGCCCCGCAAGAATATCCTGCATTTCCGTGTGACTCAACAGCGTCCGGTCTATCCTGTAATTATCCATAATGGAGATTCCGCCGCCCACGCCCTTCCTTGTGACGATCGGGATTCCCGCCTTGCACAAGTCCTCAATATCCCGGTTGATCGTTCGTCTCGAAACCTCGAAGCGTTCCGCTAAATCTGGGGCCGTCACACTGTCTTTTTGCAGTAAGATGCTCAAAATCCCGATCAGTCTGTCAATTTTCATTGCGCCTCCTGTATGCCGCATGTCCATCTGCGGCGCGTGACCATCGTTTCATTTCTATCCTGCTTTCATCCTTTTCTTTGTTCTCTCTGTCCCTGCTTTTGCCGTCACTGCTTTTGTTGTCACTGTTTTTATTTCTGCCACTGTTTCGTCAGCGTCTCTGCTTTCGTTGTCTCCGCCGCTGTTTTTGCCGTCTCTACCCTGCTTTTATCGTCGCTGCTTTCGTCTTTAGATTATCATAAAGCAAAAAACACGACAACAGTTTGTCGTGTTTCAGCAAATAATTTCATTACCTCCGCTCAACCGTGCCATAATGACGTCACGATACTCCGAATGATGCGGCATTCCACCACCCAGCCCTCCGAGCTTCGGAAACATAAGTTTGAGATAACTTCCGTTCTTCATAGTGATATGGCACTTCTTAGAACCCAGCCAGCCTGACCGGATATCGCAGCTTTGAATGTCCTCCAGAGGGAAACACCTCCCGATATCGGCCAGCAGTATCTCCTTGGTAACATAGTGCACATCTGTCTCACAGACGTCCGATTTCTTCTCAATCTTATCCCACTGATAATAATAGGACTCTTTTCCGCAATCAGTCATAACCAAAAAATGCGGAGTGATCCCGATATAAACAGAATGGTCTGAATACTTTTTCTTATTTAGCGCATATGTTCCGCCGTCCGGATGAGGAATCAGCCTGTCCTCCAGACAGAGACACTCCCCAAACAGGCTGTTTACTGCCGTTTCTATTGCCACAGCATGTATGCCTGCCAACAGCGTCTCACCGTCGGGGATATATCTCTCCAGCGCACGCCTCATATTTGTTTCGTCAAGAGTCATGGAGCCGTTTTCTGCAGCGGCAGAACCGCCGTCACCGGAAACTTTTTTCCTGCCTGCGGAGGAGATCAGGACAGCCGCCAAATATCCGAAACCCAGCACCATAAATAATATCCCGGTACCTTTAGATAGTTCAACAAGAAACGGATCCGCTGTCTCCGTCCTCACAAGGTAAGCAGAAATCCCAAAACATAACAACGAAATGCACAGGCAGGCAAAAAATAAAATGACCACCATTCTTTTTGCATGTTTAACGTCCTTATCCATAAAAAGCATCCTCCGTGACAGGCATTATTTCCCGGAAAGCTTTGATTTCTTATTTATTAACGCTCATTGTTCATCAAAAGTCAATATTCCTTCGTGACCTCGTCCGCCGAAATCCCATAGCGGCTCATAAAAACTTCCTTATCCCGCTCGTCCCCGATCAGCATGATCTCCTCAAATTTTCCGGTATGCACATTCTTGAATCCGGCGATCTGCTCTCCGTTGCAGATACTTGCGCGGATGACCGGTCTCACGTTTTCTTTATCATAGGTTTCTGTCTGCATTTTCTTTTTTCCAAACATGATTCTCTGCCTTTCTGTCATGCCGGACTCATCCCGCCCGCGATCCGCACCGCCAGTTCAAACGCGACCGCCGCATTCGCCGCGCATCCCATGTCAACGCATTACAGCCCCGCTCTTTTCTGCGTCTGATCTTTTCTGGCGTCTCGCGGTAGATCGCGTCTGTCCTCCATGTCTTCCCGATCGTGTAGCTTACATGCAGTTCATCCAACATTCCGGCAAATACATTCAAATATTTTTCATTTACTTTGATCTCCTCCGACATCCATCATGAACAGCGCGATGTTCGTACCACCGATATTTTATCCGATAAACCGGAATCACCCCGTTTGCCGTGCTTGTCGCCGCGATCATTTCCGCATCCAATTCCGTGGTCATTCTGTCAAACAAACGTTATGCAGGAATAACAGCAGACCGCCGTCTCCGGCATGCCGTCCACGGGTTTTACAATGTCCTCCGGATTGATAAATGCTTTTTTTACCGGATCAAATTCTGTCAGGATCATCGTTGTTTTTCCATCGTCTGCCATTGTTTGTCTCTCCCTTTTGCTCTGTTAGCTATCCCTTGGATAGCTTGATGTCGGCTCTCGTTCTGAAGCTCCCTGTCAAATTAGAATCAACGCAAAATCGTTTGCATATTTAATCGTATTCTTCCACAATAAATTTGAAATCTTCAGTAGTTCTTATTTTTTTGAGAACACGGCTCCTAATCCTCTCCGCAAAAGTCTCCACCGCTTTGTTAAACAGCCTGTTTTGTAAGAGACTGTCAGCACAGCACATCAACATGACACCGAGTGTTTCATGGTCAAGCTCCAGTCTGTTTTCTATGGGAAAATTTCCGCTGTTGTCTGCCGCCGTGATTTTTCCGTCATCTTCATCAATAACTGTCTGCAATTCCTCCGCCGTGGCAGTCTTTATGGCAATATCGACCGCTTCACCGTCATAAAACTTTTCAATAAAAATCCGCGCTAACGTTTGTTTTCGCCTGACGATCATATCGAAAATTTTATCCGCTTCTGCCTTGACAAATTTCAGAATGACTCTCTCAGGCACCATAACATTCTTGTAATAAATGTATATCAGCCGTGAGCCTGAAAGCACAACCTTTTCGATATCGCCGTTACTGTCATATACCGCCGTAAGCGCTTCAGGCATAAGCTCTCGCGGAACTGTATACAGCCTTGCTTCGCCACCGTATAACGGTACATTATATGTGAGCAGTTGGTATTCGTCGTTATAATCGAGTGTCAGGCAGTCGCCCGCATCAGAATCAATTCCATTAAATGCAAATTCACCCGCTTTGTATTTCAGCGGAATATTAAAAATGCTCATCTGTATGCTTCTCCTTCTGTTTTTGGTTATTACTCTCATCAAATTTTACAATCTTCAATTTGTTGAATTGTCTAATGTCATTATTTTATCACAACCCCATTCGCAATTCCAGTATATGTTGTAAATGTGGTTGATGCAAAAGTCAGCCCTAAATGTGGCAGTTTTAATTCCCCGAATTTGGGGGAATTAAACCGTCTTAAGATCTCTGCTGTTTATTTCCGACACGCCTAAAATTCCGGCATCGGCGTGAACATGACTTTCTCTCCGTCTGCGATCCCGCCGTACATCTCCTCTGTCGCATGTCCGGTTTTCAGATAATGTTCGATCACATACTTTGACGTGAACGGCATTTCCAAAGCCGGAAGCTCCGATAACGAAAACCATCTGCATATGCCCTCATTGGAGGAAAATTCTTCAGAAACGCCATCCGTCAATTCTGCAAAAAAATAATAATTCTGCCGAATCTCACCGTTCCTGCGCCGAAGTGTCACATAACGAAGGCGGAAATTTTCAAGCTGATGCTCCGTGATCCCCAGTTCCTCGCCTAATTCCCGCAGTACGCACGCCCTTGCATCACAATACTCCGACGCCTCAAAATGCCCGCCCGCCGATGGGACCCAGACTTCATTTACGACTCTGCCGCCCTGCCGGTAAAGCATCAGCATCCGGTCTCCTTTTCTGATATAAATTCCTGTCATGCTCCTTAGCTTTCCGTCCATTGCGCCCCCTTTTTCGTTCGTCCTGCCGTTTCAAATGAACGATATTTCTCCCGCTTTATAAATCCTGTAATGTCCCGCGTGTACCTCATCCCTGCTTGTGCCTCTTCTCTGCCTGTGCCTTTTCTCTGCCTGTGCCTTTTCTCTGCCTGTGCCTTTTCTCTGCCTGTGCCTCTTCTCTGCCTGTGCCTCACCCTTGTCTGTGCTTCATCCCCGCTTTCGCAGAAACACATGGTGAAAAAACGCGATACCCTGATATTCCGCCCTGTCGGATACACGCTGTTCGAGCTTCATCATTTCCTGCTGCCAGTCCTGATCGCTCTGAATCTCCTGACTTTGCTGCAGATCCCAGAACGTCCGCATCCCAAGAACCTTTTCCATCCGCAGTCCCGGCGCCCATTTCACCAGATCCCCGTCATCATAGTAATTGATCTGTCCATACCGCGGGCTCTCCCCGCACTTGCCGTCCAACAGCTCATTTGCATGCTTAAAATTGTTGAGCAGGACCGCCATCTGCATGACACGTCCCGGACGGTTATGCTTTAAGATGGAAATCAGCCCGTCCTTTTTTAATAACCGCTCAAATTCCCGTACGATTTCTGCACGCTCCGCCGCATATTCCAACACATTGTGACAAAGAATCACGTCAAACGTACCGTCCGCATAACGGGATAATACACGGAAATCGCCGCAGATCTGTTCCACATTGTCATAAGGATTTTCGGCAAGCACCTGCGCATCCGGCTCAATTCCGGTCACGGTATTTTTTTCGGCATAATGTGCGCCCATCACGCCGTTCCCGCAGCCAAATTCCAAGATTCGTTTTCCTGAAAATTCCCCAAGCTGCTCCCATGTCAGTTTTTTCTGAAGCTGTTCCCATACTTTCAAGTCCTGTATTCTCATAATCTCTCTCTCCAAGTCATAAGGTTGAAAGAAATTCGTTTCAACCTCCCTGATTTGAGTGCGTGCTAAAGCACGCAAATGGGAGCAAAAATGGCATTTTCACCGGCACCGCTTTCTGCACACAGCGCTGTAAAATCCGTGCGGCAGTGTGATCATTTTATAGATGTATGTCCGGGCTTACGCCCAAAATAGCGGCAGACCTTTTTCCTGTAATCCAAATAAGCTTGTCCGAACGTTCGGACAAGAAAATCTTCCTCCACATTGACAATCTGCAGATGCAGCATCAGCATCGCAAACACTGAGACCGCAAACAGAATCCAGTTAAAAAACAACAGTAAGATCCCGATGTATACCAAATCAAACCCAAGGAACGCCGGATTGCGGCTGACCTGATAAATGCCGCGCGTGACAAGCTCCGTCTCATCCGTTTCCGAGACGCCCGCGCGCCAACTGTCCCGCATCGTAAAAACCGCACACCAAAAAGCAGCGGCTCCGCAGACACCGGTCAACATCCCCGCGATCCTCGCCCATAGCGGCAGATATGAGACATTCCAAACAATGCTGACCGCCTCCGCCGCCGGAACAAGAAATGTTGCAATTTTCATCACGACTTCGATTCGCTTCACGAGACCGGTCTTTCCCTTTCCGATCTGATCGGTCTGTATGCCTTTTTTCTTTTGCAGAACCATTTTCCCGAAATAGCAGCCGTAAAACGCAAGCAGAATCAGAACCGCGGTTAGTTGAAATGCCATGCCGTAAGTACTCCTTTCCGCGCAAAGCAGTGCATAGGCGTTTGCGAAACGCCCAAATAAAGTATTTGAAATGTGCAAACGATACAATCCACGCAGGCAATGAGTCGTTAGACTGTCTGGCACCCGTTATACGACCGCCCGGATGCATTCATAACACGCACTTGTATACTTCCTCAGCGCATCCACGTCCTTTAACAGTCCTTCTCTTAGCTCATCGGCTGTGCGGAGCGCAAGCTCATATTGCTCCTGCGTGATGTCTTTTTGGCGCAGCGCTTCGTCCAGCTCATCCCTGTCATCCACGAAAATCTCCCCGTCAGGATAAACGACTAGATCCAGATACAGATCGTCAAACCACGGCATCCCGTCCGCATCCTCGCCCTGCCGCGCGATCATATCAATGTACCATACCAAAACCTGATCTTTATCATTCATCATAGCAGTAATGCAATAGAATTCATGCTGCGGTAAGATCGTCAGCCATTTGATTCCTTTGTCACAGACCACGATCTCTTCTCCGCGAATCTTCCATTTCTGAACTTCGCTTACCCGCAGAATTTTGATCAGTCCGAGATACCCCTCAAAGAAATCCGTCTTTACCCGCTTTCCCGACATTTCTTTTGATATAATGCACTTCCATTCGTCATAGGACAATCTGCATCTTTTCATAAAAATCCCCCTCAATGCCTCCGGTTTTTCAAGTATCTAAAACATCAACTTGAACTCAATCTCCTCGTTATGCAGTATTCCTGTAGGCTGAAACCCCAGCTTTTCATAGACATGCCGTGCAATCGGATTGTCAGGCGCGCAATCCAGCAACAAAAAATCATATTTTCCCGATTCTTTTGCCATGCGGATAATCTCCTTTACCGCCTGCGTCCCATACCCCCTGTTTTGATGCTCCACCGGAAACATGATCCGCCATATGATCAGGCAGCGTTCCTCCACATCTTCATCCAGCATCATAAATCCGACCGGCATACCGTCATTGTACACAGCAAACGGATACACATCGCCCGCGTCCCGATACAGCCACGCCTGTGCCAGAGAATACGCATTCGACGCGACAAAATGCTCGTCGGGCGGGCGCTTCATCTGTATAACCGCTGAAAAATTATCCTCCGTAATCGCCTTAAAGTGAATCATTCTGTCCCTCCCAATCCGGCACACCGTCCGCTTTCGTGTGCTGCCTGCATATTCGCATCTTCACTTTCCTGATTCTTCTCAGGTAAAATCGATCTCATATCTCGTCCCGTGCGAAAAAAGAACGCCCTCTGTCAGCCTGACGCGGAGGATACAGGTATTTTCATCCGAAAAATCATTGTGCCCGTTGTCGATCCATGCCGCAAATGCTTTTTTCAGTTTTTCTGCAATATCGCTGTTTTCTTCTTTTGCGAAATAACCGAGATTTTCCCCTCTCCCGCGTCCGGTAAACCATTCGCCCGCAATCGCAACATTGGGATTCTCCCGAATCTGCTGCATCTTTCCCGAAAGCGCATGCGTGATCACATAAAACGCGCCGTTTTCATAAAATCCGTCCACGTTGCGGACACAGGGCAGACCGTCGGAAACCGTCGCAAGCGCGATGATACTGTCCTTTCCAAAACGTTCGTCCATAATCTTCTTACATTCCAAATCCGGTTTTTGCATTTTAGCCTCCCATTCATATCGCAAGTAAAGCTTTCGGTACTGTCATTTTCTCTTCCAATGTCACAGACCACGATCTCTTCTCCGCGAATCTTCCATTTTCTGCTCAAAAACCGCATATCAGCCTTTTGACCCGCCCCCGCCAGCATAGACACCTTAAACGAAAGGATTCTATCCGGTTC